>Ga0116231_10004259_pt1 | contig 29046 bp, 18 predicted proteins | sample S1TSphgellanicum_2_FD_89695 | JGI IMG/M metagenome (GOLD analysis project Ga0116231, IMG submission 89695) | Host-associated microbial communities from peat moss isolated from Minnesota, USA - S1T2_Fd - Sphagnum magellanicum MG | ecosystem: Host-associated > Plants > Peat moss > Unclassified...
ATAGAGTGTACTATTAAGTCATAAAAATGACACAAAATTGAGGGATTCTATAACTCAATTGATTTGTGTGTTATTAATTTGTACATGTAAAAATCTGATGAGCTGCATTTTAGGTCTGATGAGCCCTAATTTTCATGATGAGAAAGGATATGGGTGTTGTAAGTAAATAATAGTTTTTTAATAATAATGATAATAAGAAGCCAAATTATTATTTTTTGCTGTTGCAAAAGTACTGTCAGTAGACACAGCAAGTGATGATTTTATGGAGGTATAGATGATGTTGGTAAATCTGGCCCTCTGCTGATCTCCCTGACCTCAATTCATGATGAGAGAGATTTGCAGAGTTGAACTTTCTTGTTGTTGCCTCCTTCTTCTTCTTCAAATGCATAACTGGGAATGAAAATTTTACAAAACGAAATAACTGGGACACAAACTAGTTTTTTCCACCAATTTTGATGGTAAACTGATGAGTGCCTTCTTTTTAGTTAGTGAAGGATTACACTTCCATTGCTAATGCTCTCAGGTCATGGATTTATGGGCAACAATAGACCTAGAGACTGTGTGGAAAATAGTGTTTAAACTTTAAACCGGTGTTCGGCAGTTCTTAACTTTTCTGCAGAACCTTCGGTTCTGGTTTTCAAAAATAAATAAATTAGAGCGGTTCCGGTTCTGGCCCCTGGGTCCAATTCTTCAAACCAAAATAAAATAAAATAAAATAAAATAAAATAAAATGAAATAAAATTCCAGTTCTGGTTTTGGTTCTAAACATCAGAACTGGTTTGGTTTTGGTTCCAGGTAACCTTGGACCAAAATCGGTGGTTAACGACCCCCAGTTCTAGTCTTTGTATTCAATTTGTTTTCAAAATTCCTGAGGCTGGTTCCAGTTCCAGTTCCAGTTCCATTGGTTCCGATTCTTTCTTTGAGAAAATTGAACCCTCAGTTCCTGTTCCAAACTCAGGTCCAAAAATCAGACCCCAGTTCCAGTTTGGTTTTCTACTAACCAGAACCAACCTGTGGTTCTAACCCTCCAAACCAGAAACTCACCCAACATTGGTTTAAACTTGATCAAATGCCATGCACGGAAGTAGTGCCTAAAGTGGGTGAAAAAATTCTTTTCGAATGATGGGTGAAGTTAAGAATTGTGGCCTAAAACCAAAATTTAATAATTCTTGATATGTCTTACCCCAAAAAAAAAATTCAGGGAAGTTTTTTTTCTTTTTTCTTTTTTAATTAATTATTTATTTATTTATTTATTTATTTACCCATAAGCTTTTCATGAATTTGAAAAAGAAAAAGATGAGTTGAAAAAGATGTCAATAAGTTAGTGGTAGACCTTTGGTAGTCAATTTTCTTGCCCCCAAAAAAACAAAAAATTTGTAGTCAATTTTCCTTTTGGCATGCACAAATTTGAAAATCCTCTTTGGCACCTAGTAGGCACCAAGTAGGTAGGTAGGTAGGTGGGTACCTACTTACCTACCTACCTACCTACCTACCTACTTACCTACCTACTTATTATTGCATCATTAGGAATAATTAATAATAATATAAGAGACTAGAGGTTACATTTACATTACATCATCAAATATCCTGACAAAATCTTGATATCTGTTTGGATTATAATAATAGTAGCCTAAGTCCCAACGGCTAGAACTGGGTTTTTGATGTGAGTAATTGTGTGAGTCTGGCAAAATTGCCAGACCCAACAACAACAATAATCAATAGTCCCCACCAAAAAGAATTTTTAATTTAAAAAAATTAAAATTAAATTAAAATTACATAAATAAATAAAGCCTTGCCATTATGTGGGAGAGTAACTAACCATAGTACAAGGGGGGTGAAAAGGAGGAACCCCAGACATCACTCCATGGGAAAAGGAGTCCCATGAGATGTAAGCCTAGGCAGTTAAGCTAACTTTGTCTTTGCATAATGTGAGCCTTTCCCACATGTGATAAAACCCTAAACTAATAAGGAGTTTCTCATACTTGGGGTTGCTTAGCTCCCCCCCCCCTCCCATGTGACAAAAACCCTAAACCAATGAGGAGTTTGGGGAATACTTGGATTTGCTTAGCTTTCCCACATGTGATAAAAACCCTAAACGAATGGGGGGTGTTTTGGGAGGCTTGAGTTGCTTACCCTTAGCTTTTTTTTTCCCCCACCCACATGTGATAAAACCCTAAACCAATGAGGTGTTTTGGAAACTTGGGTTGCCTTCATTTTTGTTGTCGGAACACCCAAATGCAAAACACATGGATCTTGGGTTGCTTAGCTTTTTAGTTGTCTGAACATAAAACACATGGATCTTGGGTTGCTTAGCTTTTGTTGTCCGAATGCAAACACATTTACTAGGGTACAAAGATGGGGAACTCTACAAAGATGGGGTACAAACTCTATGGCATCTCTCTCAAAAGTCGGATAGAACATAGAACCACAAAACAATCATGGAATGGAAACGAGAGAATGAAATGAAATGAATGCACGGCACCACCTAACCTTTGGACAATTCTGTTTGTATGTGGTAGAATGCATATAAGTCTTCTACCCTATGATTGCACATAATAGGAAAATGCAATCCATGATCTTCTTCTTTCCCCATAGATTCTTCTTCTTCTTCTTTTTCCGGTAGTTAACCCACTATAAACAACAATCCAAGGAGAGGATGATTGAGAGGGATTGGCATGTAACTCTTTTTCTTCCAATTCTTTTGGTCTATAAATTAATTCATAGGTGAATTTCAACAATCCAAAATAGAGTTATGTTTGCGACTTATAATATGTACCATTTGGGTTTTTTTACTCAACAAAATTGCCCAGCATAATATAGGTGAGTAAAATCCTTGTTTTCCTATGTGGCTACTTTGATGGTAATTGGCTTGTGTGTATGATTTACATTTTACTAGGAACTAATTATTTAGTCAATTTTTTTTGTCTAGAAATTCATTCCATAATATTTGTTTTAAATCCCAATTCATGGGAGATGTTTCAAGAAGCTTGGATTTCATTTTTAAATACTCTTAAAGAAGAATAATAGATGGTCGACATTTTGGCTTTACCTAATTTCATTCCACCTTTTTAGCTCCCAAGGGTTCCAAGTTTGCCTTTGTTTGAGAAGCTATGTTGAAGAATGTTCAATGGGTGCTCTTCAAATTTTGTGCTTGCAAAGACTTGACACCAATGGGGAGCCATTTTAGAGCTAAACTCTATAGTGGAGATATCTGAGGGAACTAGAGTTGCTTTTCTTTCTCCTACCATCAAATGCTTTAAGTCATTGGATACCCCCACATATGAGTTGTTGTGGGAGGATGGAACGGATTATCAACAAAATGGAGCTGGAAATTGATATATGCTAGTAGTAATTTAGTAGTGTCATATACCATAGTACATGGCCAATTTCAACACATGTATGTCAAATAATAAATTCATTTTGAAGATTTCATGCTTTAAAAAGAATATTTCAAAAAGAAGATTTATTTTCCTTACACAAAATTCTGTTGTTGTTTGGGGTTTTCATTTTATTTTTTAATTTAAATATTGTTAGAAACAACATAATAATTAGTGTCAAAGTTGCCAAGGTACTATAGCATTACACTTGATTAACCTGATGATAATTCCATGGGTTATGCCGAGGGTCATTAGTTATAACCATGTTGCACTTGAGTTTTAAAACCATTCTCATTTTTAAAATTTAAAATTTGTCAATTTAAAATCTTTGTTTAAGTTGTGCATTGGTTGGGACAGAGTTCCAAACTTAAAGTTACATTTAAATGCCCCTTTTTATGTTGCAAGGTTGATATTTTGCCATCTTGAAGAATTTGCATCTAGTGGATGATTCCACATTTTTGTATGGCAAATGCTCTTGAGTATGATAATTTCCCAAGAATGAAATAGTTTTTTTTTTTTTTGATTTTACTTCTAAATGCTAGACTATACAATTTGGATGAATATGTGATCATGGATAAAATTGTATAGTGCATCACTCCAAAACAAAACATGAATTGTCAAACGATGTATGAAAATAAATGTTCATATTCAAAATTGGGTCTCATCCGTATTAGTGTTTGATTAACATCAAGGAAAAAGCACATGTTTATGACCTTCAAGTGTACATATGTTTCCAAAGTGCCAATGCGAGCCAATTCAAGTGGTGGAAATAGTGCTCAACACACCCAAGTTCAAGAAGGATTAGAGCATGTTGTAGATGGACATTGGAGAATCTAAATAGGTAGTTGATGCCATGGTGGAGACTCTATCAATTGGTGGTTTGTATAAACAAAATAACGAATTATTTGAGTTTTGTATTATGGGACATGTTGGGTGTAGGCCATTGTGCTTGGCAAGGTGCTTGTGAGCAATTTGGGCTAACCTAATAAGGTGAGCCAAAATGTCGGAACAAGCCATGAAATGGGCACAATGGCTTGTACTTGGCCCATAACTTAATGGTTTTCGTGACTTGCACAATGGGCATGTGGATTTTGAATAATGGTAGGTCAGGTAGCCTTGTAAGGGGACTAAAAAGAGGCAAAAACACCATATGAAAACCATTATGTATTTTTACATAAGGTTTTTGGCAAGGTGATTGGAGCTATTTGAAGTGGGCTTTGTTTTCTACATATCTTCTATTACCTCAAAAGGTTAGCATGATGGTCTTGTGTATGTAATCAAAGGATTCCATATGTCTTTATATGGAACCCTTTTTTATGCTTTATATGTTGTAGATGGGTATATATATAGTAGGAGAATCATTTCACAACTTTTTTCTAAAATTTTCTTGGTTTTTTTAATTGTGGTGCAATTTTCAAACATGCATGGTTTGCAACATACCCAAGATTTTGATTCAAAATTCTTTGTATAGGTAATGAATATTGTCCATGTTATTTTAGGTCTTGTCCCAAAATGCATGAACTCTTACGCATTGTAAATTTATATATGTAAGTCCATAATGTTGAAGGAACAAGGCATTACCCCAAGCATAAAGCACCTTGGCATACTTTTTTTTCATTTTTTTTCTCTTGATATGATATAGTGATGGATTCATAGGCAAAAAGTGAAAATAGAGGCAATGAATTCTGAAAAGTAAAACATGCATTCTTACAAGCATTTTGTTTTTTGAACACCTTACCTTCTATAGAGGAAAATTTGTGTCAAATAATGCACCTTACAAATACACTAAATTTTGACCTAGTGTTTTACAATCTAATTAAACATCACAAAATGACACCCTCACACATATGGATGCATGAACATATAATTTATCATGTTGCAATATAAATGGTGTCCTAATACAATAATATTTTAAAAATACATTCATCATGCATTGTAAACATTAAAATTCATTATAACAAATGGACTAAATTATAATTATTTGATCTCTAGTAAGAACCTAGTGTCTAAAATATGAATACAAAGTGTTTCTTTGTTACTTTCAAATGATACATCTTGAAAAAAATTCATAACATGTAAAAGTTATTTGCAAAGTTTTTGAAACACGGCATTCAAATCTTGTGTTCCAAAGATACATGGGCCAAAATGCAAAAGATGACTTGAATTTCTTACATTGCATTTCAATTGGGCACAAAAGTCAATATTGCAACCAAACTTGGGATCAAAGAAGTTTCATGTTGAATTGTGGTGCTCATTGCAAAAACACACATGACCAAGTTCACATGTTTTTGTTTTCCTATGAATTTTTTGTTTTCATTTTTGTGTGAGCTTAGAGTGTTTGGATTTTTGTGTGAACCAAAGGGAAAAGTTGTGTGCAAGCATGAGCTCTATGATTTGTTTTCATGTGAGGTTTGTGGATTTGTAATTTCTCATTCATTTTCTTGTGAAATTGAAAGAAAAATAAAAAACGTGTGTCATGTATGAAAACAACCAAACATGTTTGGAACCCTTGGAACACACAAATAGGAACAATAAAGAAAGGGGGCGCAAATAAAAATATAACACAAAAAAACTTGAATTTTTAAAGTGAGGTTTAGAAAATAACATAAACTACAAAGTCACATGGTGGTGGTACGGAGTGTTCAATGGAGATGAAGATGTCTTTTATAATTGTAATGAAAATGGCCTTACTTATGGTAGACATCCTTTCTTTGATTCAAGTCAATTTCCATATTTTGTTGCAAGATTTGTGAAAGCCTCCAAACCTTAATTGGTGCATGCCTAACACAATCCCTAAATAAATTTGACCATAACCTTCCAAGAGTGGTAGAACTTAACTTACCAATACCCCAAAGCCTCGCCATAACTTAAAACACAAGGGTGCAAACTATGAATATGAAGGCTACCTACTCCCTCCTCTCATGGATGCCTTCATCATTCACCATTATAGATATTATACTTACAAATGACCTTTATAAGTATATTAACAACCTCGATGGGCATTTGGGAGACCTACAACTATCACATGGGTGCTTTTGTGGTGCATCATTTGATTTCTATGGATATGGTAAAAATCTTTAACTAGACACTTTCATTTATAACTTTGGTGGGAGCCTTTGTGTTATGTATTTTAATTTTATAACTATGGTAAAAGCTATTAAATTCGATTTAAAAGGAGGTCTACAACTATGATGGCAGCTTTTGTGGTGTGTATTTTGATTTTATAATTAATATAAATATTTAAAAGTCTTTTTTAAAACAATTGGGGGCCCACAACTTTCAACACATGTGACTTGTAATGATGTGTCCAAATAAACATGTGACATAAAAAACTTAACAAAAGTTGAACACCTTTTGATGGTGTGGTCCATTAGTTAAAGAGTTGGTTTTTCATTAGGGAAGTCTTGAGGGTTCCATTCCTAACATTATAACCTATGTACATACTTAAAAGGTTAAAGTAGGTAGAGTAGGTTAAATAAATTAAAGAAGATATATTATATTAAGTTTAAGGTAAATTAAGTAGGATAGGGTATGTTAAGCTACCACTGACCTACCTACATTTTTACGACCTATTTACTTACCACAAAAAAAAAATTTTAATATGGGTCAAAAAATGACCAATCAAATGGTCCATTGTCCATTAATCAAAATGACCAGTCAAATGGTTCATACTCATTATCAAAAAATGTGTTTATTGAAACCACACTACCCTGCAACTAAAACTTAAAAAACAATTCATATAAAATTATTATGCAACTATCCCTTAGGTATTACAACTATTGTGCAACTATCCCCTAAAAATACAATGTATTAATAAATAAATTATCACGTCAAAAAATCGGTTAGTTGTATTATAATTGCAAGTGAGTTGAAAATGGATTTTTTATACAATAATTATACACATCCTACATACATATGTAATCAACCATATTTGATTTTTTCAAGAGTTGCATAATAGTTACATGTGGCAAATACCTTAAAACTATTGTAAATTTGTCACTAAAACAATAACTATGTTACAACTATTATACAATGTGCACACATTTCCACCACCCATTATGGAATACATTTATAATTAGTTTTTTACTATGATTCCCTTTGATACAATTAATACAATCTCTAATGTGTCACTACTAAAGTACTATTGTTCAACTATGTTTTGACTATAATACAACTATTTATAACTTAATACTTGGATACATATTCATCTATAATGTTTTACTAAAAAATATTTTTTCAATAAATTGACTATTAATATGAATAAATAAATGTAAATTATATAATTAATTTAGATGTGAAACTAAAAGCAATATGTATATTTATTAAAAATTCAATTTGATTTACATATGGATATGCCTATTTATACCTTCATGTTTTCTACCCAAATTCACATTTTATATTATTTATATAATAATTATTTAAAAAAATAATTTAGTACTTCTCAAATTTTAATTAATTTTTAATTTACTTGATTATTATGAACTAATTAATTAAACTTATAATCAATTATATGAATTAGATTAATTAATTTAGATAACTAGCTCACCGGTTAATTAATTCAAATAATCAATCCAAATAAATAATTATCACATATTTAATTCAAATTTTTATGTTTCATATAATTATTTTTCATAAAATAAAATAAACTATTCTGATAATTAATTATCTAAAAATAATAAATAATCCAAATAATAATCCAAATAACTAATCACATGTTTAATTATATAATTTACATAATGAAAAACAAGGACAAAACATGTGGGAAAATCTTTTTATAGTTGCAACTCAATTACAACTCAATTTGCAACTAAAAAACAACTACAATATTTAACCCATATGTTTTGTCTTTGAATCTAATGTTAAACTATATAAAGAAAGCTTCTTTTCTTATGTTCTCATAATAAAATACATATGCCATTTTGGAATGAGTTCAAAAAAGTTTAACCCTAAAGGCAAAACATAAAATTTCATGATTATTCTTTAGTTCAATTAGTTTCATGTTTTCCTACCTATTTACCTACCTAAATAAGTAGGTCCTACTTTTCCACATACCTATGTAGGTGGTAGGTAGGTAGGTAGGTAGGTAGGTCCTAGGTAAATATGTATGTATGTATGTCTTAAAACTTACCAACCTACATACCTATGGTTATTTTCAACCTACCTAAACATTAAAATAGATTTTTATTTTTATTTATTTATTCCAAAATATAATTAATATGCCATGTGGCAATGTTTAATTGTGCCACATGTCACAATTTCAAACCATCATTAACAATCATAATGGATGATGGAGATCAATATTTTGAAAAGAAAATAATTTATAAATTCAAAAATCTTCATAGTGCCATGTGTTAGATTTTAATAGATGAATGACAATTAATGACATCAACATGACATCATGGGTATAGTTATAATGGAGTTGCACAATAGTTGAAAATGAGTTGGTTTGATAGAATTGCAATGAATTACACCATATATACAATGAATTGCAACTTTGCAACTCATGAAATTTGTTTGTTAGCACTCACGACATATAAGTATAATGAGTTGCAAAGGTCTAATGCAACTCAAAAATTGAGTTGCAAGGCTAGTTGTAAAACACCCTTTTTTCATAATGATTCTATTAGTCAAAAAGACCACCCCAATCACAATAGACATGTTGAAATCGACTTGTCCAAAATGATAGAGTCATCTTTTTGACACTTATCCACATTGGGGTATTTTTTCTAGATTTGCTAATAAAAAAAACCAAGAATTGTACTAGTGAATACAACCCTGAAAGTTTTTAGACTCTTTACAATTCATTAGTGAATGACTTGAATTTAAAATATGTAATTAAATGGATGTAATTTTCAAACTCATCCTAGCATTCTACAGCTTAATTTTGGTGGTTTGTAACAATTCATTTGACTATAGAGCTTTTGAACCAACCTTGTGATGCACTTGTGAGATTTGTTTGGGTTCATTTAGTTCTATAACCATCATGTTACAACCTTTTAAAGTCATCCTAACTATAAAAAATTTGTTTTGGTGGTTTGTGGTGACTCATTTAATTATAAAGCTATTAAATCAATCTTGTGATGCATCCTCACCCTTTGCTAGTGGTCTTTTGTGAATTGGATTAATTTTAATGTGAACATTGTTGTTGTGATCTATGTATTTTTGAAGGGATGGTAGAATTCATTGCACCCATAGATGTTACATGAAGATTGAGATGGAATCTAAAACATGATCATCTAAGTTTATTGTTTTTGCATATCGCAATTTGATCCTTTAAAAACAAAAAGATGAAATGACATATTAGGGAGTTTTTCATTTTAACTCCATGGTTGTTTCTTATAATATCATGCATTTTGTAACTTATAGAAATGGTAAGCAAAAGGTGACTTAACTTATTCCTATTGTTAAATGAAGGCAAGTCTATTCCAATTGCCAAACAACTAACTCCAACTTTATTTTGTAAAGGAAGCCTTTGAAGGGCCACCTATGTGACACATTAAAGGAATAAAAACAAACAATTTAAATGAAGACATGGGTTTGAAAAGGCCACATTATAATGTGATCAAATGTTGAAACAATTGAAGGCTATTGGGCATGCCACAAGAAATATTGTAAAGAGTGTCACATTGAAAATAAGGCATCAAATGTCATGTATGTTGGACCAAGTTTTGCTAATGTTAATGTTGGTTTATGTAGTATGAGTAACTAATGTACTCATTGGGCAAATAATTAATCCTTTAAATTGTTTGCAAAGTTCCTTCTATTTTGAAATCTAAACATGTACACACAAATTGTTACTTGTCTTGTAGGCGGTGTCATTTTTTCAAGAATCAATAATCACCCCTATGATCATTGAATCATGAATTGCAAGTGATAGTTAATTATGCAAGCTTGGAGGAATACATCACTCTTTGCAAGTTTACATGGAGTTTGTTTTTTTCAATACTAATTCAAAACATTGATTCAAAATTGAAAAAGGGCCTAGTTAAAAATCACTTAAGCTTATGAATCATAATACCAATAGGGTACATATATAAGAAAATTAGGTAATAATAGCATACCAAATATTATATTAGATCTTCAAAATAAAATCCTCAAAACAATTAGTCCTTTGTCACATGTGGTATCATAAATTAACAAGGAATGTACCTATGTGACCCTTCTACAACTATGTTGTATGAAATGGTGTGTGGAAATGTGAAAAGCGATTATGAATAAAAGGTATAAAAAGGAAAATGCCTAAAATAATATAATAAACAAATATATGCTTGTGTATTCCAATGCACAACAATACTTGGTAGTACTAATTTTTTTGTGCCAAAAATTTGCCACATTTCAAGGAAGAAAGTTATGAAATCATCAAGACTTTGGAGGTTTGGGCAAATTTATAGGATTTTTTTTTTGAAATCATCATACTTACTTAATAAGTTCTAAAGGTTTACCAACATGAAATAGGATTCCTAGATTTTCCACTTCTTTATTTGTTTTGTAGCTAAATTTGGTTAAATCCTATTGTGGTTGATCACCACTTTTGGTAAAACATGAAAAATTTGAAAAAATAAAATAAAATTGCTTTGTAGGAAATAAAAAAGTTCCCCAAAAAAATGTAAACTTCCTTGATGGTGTTTCAATTCAAAACATAAACAATTCCAATGTAAAAATTTCAATGTTTTAGGAAACATTCTCAAATTCATTAGTTTAATTTAAGGGCATTATGTTTTCCAAACTATTCAAGTTGACAAACAATGTCCACCTAGACCTAAATTCATGTTTCCCTTTTGTAAATTGCATAGTATGCCTTGGGGAGACGAAACATTATGTGTTAATTAAATTTGGCATTGCATGAATCAAACAAGGTATTGTTTGAAGGGTATTATGTGAGGGAGCTTTAATTTTTCACACCCTATAATAATAATTATTTTTAATATTACATATTTAAGACACAATATACTCAATTTAAATCTTATGTTTGCATCAAATGTTGGAACCATATGTTTGTTTGATTTTTAAATTTCAGTTGAAGTTGTGAAAAGTAATGAGAGATTCAAAGTTTATCCATATGTTCATTTGTGTTCAACAAACAAACATAAAAAACCAATATTACCAAATAATAACAAACATACATGTAATATGTAAATCAAATTAATGTCCCTTAAATGTACATTATATTTTTCGTTATTATTAATACCTAGGACTAATTCACACCCTCTATTCATTATATTTTTATTTTGATCGTAAACATGATCCTATTATAAAACCAATTGAATTGTATTTTTTACTCAACAACCAATATATGATACCCAATATCTTTATTCATATAATTTTCCAATTCAAAAAATAATGTCCCACTAATGTAGTTGGACAATGGAGGTTTAGTGAACAACATAGCCATAGTCCTCAAATTTTGATTAAGTGTCTTAAATTTATTCACAAATCATTTGATTGTACAATTTTACTTGTTCTTGGACAAACACATGCATGTTGGCCTACATTAGAAGAGAAGTAAGGAATTGTATCAAATCCATATATGCATGTTTTTTTCAATGGTGGAAGTTGTGGATCTACATCATTTTTGGTTTTAAAATATATGTCGATTAGACAAGGTGATGATTATCATATTCAATACATGGATTACAACATACAAAAATGATTTTTTCATCACATTGGCAAAACAAATCACATTTGAGGAGTTTTATTCACTAATTCATGTCATGATGATGGAATGTTTTCAAATTCAAAATTATGGCTTTGATCTAAAAATTATTGTGAAAGTGAAGAACGTTCTTTTGGAGATTCAACATATCAATTGTCTTTGAATTCAATATTTTATGATAAACAATTAGTGCATAAATATTAACTTTTTTTTTGCATGTCAAAAACTTCCAAAAATTATATTTTTGGGTTTTTTATCCTTTCATTAGCTCAAACACCACATATTTAACCTATTGGAACTTGAACACTACTTTATTATGTTGTGTTGCATTTTGAAGATCCAAACCCAACATGCGCACCACTTTTTAAATATAGACATGTCAGCCAATGCATCCATGCTTAGGTCTCCTTCTTTGAAGGAAATGCATTACCTCTTCCAACTAGACTTCAACCACTTGTTGTTTATTGTACCTACAATTGCTCAAATTTATTTTATTTTATTTCAAAATGTTGAATATCTTTAGATTTCATTGCATAGTACCAATTTTCTTTCCTAAACATTCATTCCACCATACACACACATTGCCACCTTGCAAATACCCTAGAATAACATATTGGATCATAAAATGTTTGTACAAAAATTTAAGCTCTATACCTCTTAATCCAATGTTCAAAATCAAATCATTTATCAAGAGTCCTCAACCATTCTACTTATATCACACATTGTGTTGGTAATTATAATGTTTAACAACATTTAACATTTCAACTTGTAACCATTCCACCATTGTCAACTTGGTTTATATTGGCTTGATGTGGAGTTGGTTTGGAACAAGTTCGACTTGTCAATTAATTAACAACACCATCATTAGGGCTTGATATCCATCCAATTTGCATATAATATTTTTCATTTATTTATACTTTAGTACAGTAGAACCTCTATAATTTTATCACCTAGGGACTGGCAGCCAGTGATAAAGTTTGAGAGGTTATAAGTTATGGGAGAGTTTGGAACTATGAGGCGCAAGGTTCAAAAGCTGCAGGCTGTTCTTTTTCCCATTTTCTTTGCATTTTTTTATCATCAAGGCAACCCATCTTTGGCAGAGAAAAAGGGTGAAAAACATCTGAAATCCAGCACTTTTTTTCCGAACCTGCTTGTAACCAGAGTATTGTCCCTCCAGCGCACTTCACACTTTGCCCTAAACTAGATATACATGGTACAAATATGAGCTACACTCTGCAAAAGGTCGCAGAGACCCCTTGGAAAGTCACGGAACGTTCTGGAGCCTTCTTGTCAATACAGTACTTGATTAATCCGGTCAGATCCACATGAATCGGTAGGGACGGAGCATCAGGGAACATTCTGGAAAATCGACGAACGACCAGTTTCTGCTTCAAATTGTATCTCCAGATATGTAACTCAGTTGCCGAGCGAATACAAAAACTTGTAGATCGACTTTATTACACTGCTTGTGCATAAAAGTAGGGCATGATTCGTTTTTTTTCTTCACCAGCAACCAATAATGGCGAAGTCCCCCAAACCAGCTCGCAGCCATTTGACGGAGTCCTTGTGCATTGCCCTCTGTCGATATAAGAGGGACAACCCAGCCCTCAGTCATAGGGCCCTAGTGAAGTGGTTGGAGGAGATTCATCAGGTGACAGTGACGCAGGCGACAATCAGCAACACTCTGCAGCGTTCGGCGGAGGTGTTGGCACGGGAGGAAACTGTAAATGGGAACACCAAAACCCGGCGACCGATCATGTATCAGGATGTGGATGAAGCCTTGGCGTAGTGGGTGGAGGCGTACCAGGCTAATATCAACATCAACGGGGAGATGATCCGCCAGAAGGCTGCCTAATTCTTGGAGAGGCTGCATCTTGATGCGCCAAAATTCGAGTTTTTGAGCGGATGGCTGGCCAAATTCAAGCAACGACATTAGATACGGTCGCACCGTCGATTTGGCGAGAGTGGTGCTGTGGACACAGAGATCATTGAGGAGTCCCTGCCATGCATCCGCATAATCCTGGACCAGTATGCACTTGCTGACATATACAACATGGACGAAACTGGGCTTTTCTATCGTATGCAAGCCGACAACTCGCTTGCCACTAGACAGCTTGAAGGCCGCAAGCAGAACAAGGAGCACATCACCATCACTATATGCTGCAACACTGACAAGTTTGACAAACTGCCACTCTGGATCATTAGCAAGTCGTTTCGCCCTCGATGCTTCAAGAACATCAACATCGACAACTTCGACTGCAAGTACCACGCCAATAAAAATGCCTGGATGACACAGAACGTCTTCAAACTATGGCTAATGGCTTTTGATCAACGCATGGATGGACGAAAGGTGATACTGCTCCTCAACAATTATAGTGCACACATCAAAAACACCGATCTGGAGAAGTTCAACATTCAGCTAAGGAACACAACATTGCTCTACCTGCCGCCAAACACCACCTCAAAAATTCAATCGTGCGACGCTGGAATCATTCGCACATCCAAAGCCTATTACCGTCGTTGATTCAACAACCGACTGCTATCAAGGATTGAAAGCAGTGTCACAGACCTGGAGAAGATCAACCTCCTTGACAACATCTAAAACGTTATCGCAGCCTGGAAGCAAGATGTCCAGTCAACGACCATCAAGAATTGTTTCCAACATTGTCAACTCCGCTCAGATGCGACCGCCACCCAGGAAATCGAACCCCCCACTGAACTGGTCGTTGAATTGGAAGAGTAGATTCGTCAGTTCCACTATCACAACCCCATGGAAATCCACAACCTTCTCAACTATCTTGAAGAGGAGACAGTTGCCAACGTGCCCATCGACAATGACATTACAGAGGCTATCATCGAGCAATTCCAGCCATCGCTGTTGCCCGCGAACAATGACGATGACAATGACAGCCAAAAGCTTCCAGTGGTCACATCGAGGGAGAAATCTGAGATGCTTTCCAAGCTACAGCTCTTCTAGACATAGCAAAAGGATAGCTATCCTGCTTTTGTTGACTCGATTATGAAGATGAATGATAGAGTACGCCATCTCCACCAGAATAGTCTTAAACAGAGGCCTATCACTAGCTATTTCCACCATAATTGATCGAGAAATAAACGAATTATAAAATTATAAAATTGTCGGGAAAGAGGAAAAGTGATAAGTTATAAGAATATAAATTTTTTGCCTAGTCCCATTGATGGACCGGGCCGGAGTGATAAAATTTGAGAGGTTATAAAATTTGGGGGGACCAGTTTATATAGGTTCTACTGTAGTCCTATTACTTAATAATAACTATTAAAAATAATGAAATGTTCAACTTTGGGTGCAATTCACTATATAATGAACCATCAAAAATGAAACCATTGCTTAGTTTTCTCAATTTTAAATGGTAAGTGAAGTCAACATTGGAAATGTTTGATATGTTTTTACAAATGTTTCTAACATATTATGGAATATTATTTGGTAAGTTTGAAATGAATTCAATGAGTATAAAATACCCAAAAACATTCTTAAAGTAGTGTAACCAATGTTTTTATTACTAAGAAGACTCCTAAAAATACTTAAAATGATTGAAAATGACATAATACGAGAAATATTTAATATGTATCTTTACATAATAGTAAATTACACCATCTCATTGAATCATATAATTTTTTGTTGATTTGTAAAAAAATATTTAAAGAATATTCATTTTGATAATCCAATGCAATTCTATCACATCATCTTGAATAGCTTGTTTATTACTTTTAACACTATGAAAAATTGTATCCATGGAAACCTCATTACCTTACAATAAAATGTCTAGTGCAATTGACGTGCAATTATGTTGTTTTTATTCCATGGAAATACATGATATTAAAAAAAAGGCAACTACCATGCAACTAATGTATGGTGTCAAGATGTGTATGCATTGCCAACATGGTAATCACTAGCTAGCATTGTGGCAATGATTAGTTGACATATTCAACTTTTAGCAACTAGTTATAATTATGTAATTATTTGTGAAACAATTAATTGTGTGACTACTACTAGGTCTTCACTATATACAAACTATTGTTCCACTATTGTCGAATAATAATTCAACTATGGTGTGATTACCCATCAATTCTATTTTAGCCCATAAATAGATATCATATCACTTGCAAACCATATAATTAGCTGAAATTGTCATCCTAAAGTTGAGATTAAATCAATTTATACATTATATTACCAATGCCATTATTTTGTACATGTAGATCCTCCATAGTAAATCTTGTTTTTGAACTAGCCTGAACTATGAGAAATTGTGTCCACAAATATTAAACGTCTTCCATGCAACAAGATGTCCCTTGTAATTGATGTACAATTAAATTTTAACTACCCATGAAAATTTGAAATTTGCAAGGGATATGTAAGGGCATGTGACACATAGCTATAACTTTTAATAAATCTTGGGATTTACATCTACAATTATTATGCACTTGTGCCTAGTGCTAAAAATATATAAATGATGAATGAGGGTATGTCATTCTTTTTTTTAAGTTTTTTGGTTTTTTGTGAAGCAACTACAAGACATGCAACTATGTATGATGTTTTTTTTGCAATTTTGACTTTTAGTTCAAAGAATGAAATGTTCAAGTTTAGAAAAATGAGCCTTCATTTCATAGCATGGAATGAAAAATAAAATTGGTTCATTTTTTTGTTTATTTATTTATTATCAATTGGAGCCATCAAAATCTTATTCTTGATGATCGTGTGAAATTATAAGAGCTTTTAGTTTTTGAATGTAATGAATGGAAATATTCAAGCTCAATAACATTTATTATTCTTGTGCATAAGAATAAATTATGTTGTTAAGTTGTTAATTTTTATGCAATTAAAAATAATTACTAATTATGAACTTTGATGGTGCAAGTTTCAAAGCATCCAAGTTCAATAGAATTTATGGTAAGATAATGAAGGTGAACTTAAGCTTAGATTTGCATGTGAGAAAATTCAAAACTGTTGTGCTTCAATTTTGGTTATGCCGCATGACCTTGAATTTGAATGGTTATTTATCAATGTAAAGTTTGAAGTTTAGTCATTTTATAGCTCTGTCATGTGTTGTTAATATTGTATTTCAATCATAAGTTAATAATGGCATTATACATGTATGTTGTTTTTAGTTGCATTATAGTTGCAAAAGATGCTTATTTAGATTTAAAATATGAACATTAAACTATTTTTCACATTCTAATGATATGTCCTTAGATTACAAATGTGTAAGCATCATTCCACATTTGACAACTATCAAAATAAAGCCTAATTTTTTAACAAAAACAATGTGAGCATCTTAACGTTTTATCTAGCATGAGATATTAGATAAGATATTTGATAGCAATAGTTTTAACATGTATTAACTAAACATTGAAGACATAAATTAAATACCTACCATTGAGAAGGACCATGGATCACCAAAAATGTTCATATGAGTGTATTTTTTGACATTCAATATTAATACATATAATTGTATTATTGGAGCAAAACAATTGTCATTATTTAAATGCAATGGATTTATGTAATGTGTTTCATGATGCAAAATTATTTTTACCAATTCTAGTAGGTGAAAAATAATATCATTAATAAATGGACATTAATTGCAAGATAGTTCCATCAACAAATTGATAAGTTGCAATTTACAATTATGTGAGTTGAGTTCAAGTTGCAAGATAGTACCATTGGCAAAATCCATTAGTCATAAGACAATAATTTGTAACTGCATCAATTGGAAGTTAACTACAACAAACATCAGTACATTTCACTTTGTCAATGCATGAATGAAAAGTTACACAAACATTATATTTGCCCATGGGCATGGAAACCTAATTTGGACAAGTTGCAAATTAGTTGTAAGTTAGTTGCAAAGGACATGAACAAACTTCACAAATCATGTAAACATTATGTTTGTCTATTGGAATTTTCACAAGAAATGAATGTGGATAATTAGTTGCAAAGTAAATGCATAAAGCTACACATATTTTTCGTAATATACATTTATTTATATGGTTTTAGTGTGTTTGATGCAATTGTTATAATTTGTCCAATAGCATTAATGCCATATAAATATCTTGAGTTACAAGTGATTGTTGCAATTTCAGAATGTGATTACAAACCCAATTGTAAAACCCCCAATTTTTTTCATATTGTAAGCAAAGCACCAAGGAGGTGGGTGTTAGTTGTTATTTTGTGACTACACCCTTTATATTTTAGTTCCATTCAAATCAAATTTGATATAGTACAATTTTCTTTCATCCTACTAATATTATTATATTATGCAAAATGATTTCCCATTCCAACCACTTCAAAAGAATATCAATTGCAAGTTCATATCATTTTACTCCTATAATATAAATTCATTTTCTTACGACAATCCCAAGTTGTTGTGCATAAATTGAAAAAATATCAATGCTTGGTTTTCCTTGCAACCTCAAGGGTTGGTTCTTTCCTATGAGTTGTTAAATTTGAGATTTATTGAATTTTTTTTTTGTAACAACAATAACTCCTATTCATTCCACCCATTGGAATGAATCACATTAGCTATTATAGATGAAAAAGTGCAAGCACATTTCATAAACATGATTTGATATGAATAGAAATGAATATCATTCATCATATTATTACGGTTTTGAGAAAGGAATGTTTAACATATTTGTCATGTATATAGATGGCACCAAGGTACTATGGTATTGCAATAAAAAATATCGAAAAGTAATGAAAAGTTAATCCCATTTTATCTTTCATGGGTTGAAATTAAAATTTAGCTTTACATAGTGAAATCAAATTCAATAGATCATTGGTACGAAAATCCTCTTATTTAGTCAACATTTAAAAATAAACAATAATCACATCATATTTATCTTGTGTTGAAACTTGTTCAATTGCAACAATTGGTTATCTTGTTTAAGTTTTAAACTTTAAAACAAACACCATTGTTTGAGTTGTGATCAACAATGAACCATCCTTGATTCTCAAGGAGGTCAAACCTTATAATGACCCCTTTTATTGCCTTCATCATTAAGCATGGACTTCATTTAAATACATTTTTTGGTGGATGTAGTTTAATTTTAATGAACATTGTAAAATATTTTTGGATGACCCATTAATGAAAAGTTTCCACAAATTTGTTAAGAAATTATCCCAAGGCTAATTTCTTTATGCTTTGAATTCAAAATGAGAAGGAAATTAAAGTAACAAAGTAATCAAAACATCCACTTAACTAACATTGCATTCAAGGCTTCTTTCAAAGGTCTATTATATTATATTTTAATCTTCTTCTTGGCATAATAATTCGATTACCAAACTTTGGTCCTAATATTGTAATCCTTTTGCTCCACAAAAAAATCTTCAAAATGATTTTTCATTTTACAAATTGCTTTAATGGACCCACTCCATATTGCAATGAAATATCACAAAGGAGAATTTTGCATTGAATTGACAACAATTGCCTTTCCAACAATTGAAAGGTGAACTAAATTCAATAATCTAAGTTTTTTCTAAAGTTTTTCAATGATAAATGTATTATGTCCTACACTTCCATGTTAAGCTTGAAGGTCATACCCAATAATTTTGTCATTTATCTTTTAATAACCCACTTTTGCTTATGTTCCATGAACCAACTAGGTCTGAAGTTTAAAACCCTATACCAAAATGTGATAGCTTTATGTTAATTAAACTTCATCCTTGAAATTGTGAAAAAATTGTTAAAGACCTCAACCATGTTATCATCATTGTCTTCATTCCTTGTAAGTGTAATAAAAGTATCATCAACATATTGAGTAAGTATTTGCTCTTCTCTCCCTCTTGGTAACCCATAAATGAATTCCATGGATTTTTCCCTTAATGGCAATTTGATTAAACATTATGTTAAAGACATATGTTGCTATCAAAAAGAATTACCATACACATGGACATCATTGTTTCACCTTTCTTTTGATTGGAAAAATGGTGTCATGTTGACATTTATAAGTAGAACTACTTCTACATCCTTGAAAAACAAACCTACCATGTTTATAAAATTTTTAACCACCTTTAGCTACATTGTAGGGAATAAAAATTCCCAAAATATTTTATCATATGCTTTTGCAAAATCAAATTTTAATAAAATCATATCTTCTTTAGATCTTTTGGCCTAATCGACTATCTCATGGGTCAAAAAAACACTATCCAATATGTATTTTAAAAGGAGGAAGATACTCCATCATTGATGATTACTTCCATAAGCATTGATTATAAATATATTTGCAATGCTTTTGCAAATATTTTATTCAATAAGGATATGAACCAGTAACTCCCCAAGTCCTTATCACCATATTTGAAAATTAAATGTATCAATCCTTTCATCATTCCATTAGGAAATCTCCTAATTTTGAGAACATTTTTTACCATCTTAAAGTAATCCTCCTCAATAATGTGCTAGAACCTCACATGTAGAATTCCACAACAGTACCATCTAGCCCTAGTGTTTAACTTCTTGCCATAGCCTTTGCAACATTATGCAGTTCCTATGTAGTAAGAGGGGCATCCAACCTTAAATTTCTTTTGTGATTGAAATTCAATAGGATGGAGTTGAAAGTTTTCTCCCTCAGCATTTTTACTCTTATGAACTTTGAGCCAACAATACAAAGGTGTTTGTAAAACTCATAACATGTATAGACTCTAAAATCCTTAGTAGTTATAGTGGTATTATCATCCCTTTTCTTTAAATATATTATTGCAAATTTTTTTTCCTCTCTATCATTGCACTAAAAAATAATTTAGAACATCAATTCCCCTTTGCCATCCATTTGATTCTATCTTGGATTTCAATCCCTTCCACTTTTATGTCTTCAATTAATTTCATTCTTTCCTTCAAGTCCCTAATTGTTTTGTGTAATTACCTATTATGCATGCATCATTTTGCAACTCCTTTTTAATCATGTCTAATTCATTTTTCACTATTTTTTCAATCCATTTAAGTTTGCTAGCCTTCTTGCAAAAGGCTTCATAATATTTAATTACAATATAACTCTTTGCAAAAAAAATAGCTTCCTTCTTTCCACTCTTGCCAAATTGTTGCAATTTGCCCTTTCATTTGATCAAAAAATGTTATACATATTGATCTTTTGATAAAATTTCCTAGGTAGGCACTTGTAAACTCTATTCCTATGGATAGCATGGGTGGTGGTTTGATGTCACATTGTTTCCCTTAGTTGCATACATCCAAAGCTTAAAGGTTTCTTTGCAATTTGCTTAGAGGCCACATATATATTCTAACTAGTCTTGTAAGGTAGTGTTTTGCCCCTTTCCTTTAATTGTCACATGAATATTTGAAGCCACTTTTCAGTTGCTCAAGTTTTTCTATGTTTAACACCATTTTTAACACCTCCCATACCATCCTTTTCCTCTTTGAAATCATCTTCCCATATGTTGAAGGCTCGTCATTTTGATTTTCCACCATGTTGAAATCACCAACCATAATCCGTCTATCGTCCTTCAATAATCTCTCTTTTAAGCAATCCCATAATTTGCATTAATATGATGACTCATTAGGAGAGTAAACATTAAGAATGCCCACATTTGGGCTTATTGGCAACTCTTCCATCTTTAGCCACTATGCCTTATTTTCAAAGGTAGTTTCATAATGCATAACCATATTTCCCCATGTGCAATCCAAGAGAATGCAAGTATTGCCAAATCTGACCCCTATTCCATGTGATGATTGTTGTAATTAAACAAACTTGTGTAATCTAATAGCTAGCATCCTTCCAAATCTTCTTTCCTAGATTAGATGGCTTCTCTCCTCTCAATTTGTGTTCTTGAAGGATTGCCATATTAGCTTATAGTGAAAAACTTTGAATAGATTACTTAAGTTTGTGGACCTTTTCCTCTTACTTGAGGTCACATACATTGTATCTTAATATTTGTACTTTCATAGTTTAACGTTGGAGTTTTTATGAACTTGTCCAAGGGTTCTTCTGTTGCTTTATTGGGTGTTTTGAACCCTCACAAGTCATACAATGATTATTGGATGCCAAGCTCATTTGTTGAAGGATAGATAAATTTAATTAATTCCTTCTTGTATTTGCTTTTATATTATTTAATTTTAAAAAAGAGAAAAATATATTATTTTTGCATCCTTTTTCTTGTTTTTGTCATCTTTGATATCCTTTTCATAGTCAAGAAAACTATTTTAGTACATATGTGATAGTCCAAATTTTCCCCCTTACTAAACTAAGGGGGTTGATTGGGTTAAGAAAATTTGGGAGTTTAGGATTATAGCCATCCCTAATTCTCCATGGTTTAGTTGTTATCCTCCTTTGTGACATTTTTTTTTGCTTCTAATGATTCTTTTTGAGGTTTATTTCATAAGCTTTAATTAGGTATGTTAGTTTGTAGCTTCTAGGCTTACCACAATTTCGAAACTATGATTAGGGTGTTCTTACTCCCTTGCTTATGCCAATTTTTCAACTTGAAGCATTTCAATATTAAGGATTGCTTGCATTTACATTTGAACCAAACTGGGCTACCTTTTCATTATTTGTTGATGCCAAGGTCAACCATAATATCTTTCTTGTAAGGATGTTTCTTCTTTTAATTACACATTCTGATAAAAAAAAACTTTCATTATGCACCTCTATTTTCCCATTCTGGAAGCTTGAAGCTTGAACTTTCTTTTTAGGGTTAGGAAGTATTTGAACTTTTGAGGTTGTTAGTCCTATTAGTTGATGAACTTAATTAAGACTTGGACATTCATAAACAAGATGCTCAAAGTACTACAAAATCTAAATTTGATTAGAAATTGGTTTTAATTTATGTAGATCATTACCACCACATTTCCAACATTAGGAATTTGCACCTTCATTACCCATCATGCTTCAAGGACTGCAAGGATGCAAAACCTTGGGTCCTTTGTTTTTTATATGATGTTGAACCTTAAAATTGTGTCCACTTTCTTGGAATGGTTCTTTCAATAGGTTTATACTCAAGTGAAAAACATGCACAAAATAATCCACATAACTATTTTGAATTTTCAAGGCCATTTGGATTGAAAGTTTAACACATCTAGAATATAACACCACTAAAACTTGAATGGGGTCATGAATAAAGTGTGCTTAATTACTTTTGTTGATGATGAAGAGAGGTAATATAGAAATCTCTTATTGGTTCCATTTGGAAGTTGACACCCCCACCATGAATTTATTGATTGGTGCATGTAATCCAATTTGTAGTATGAAACTTTGAAGCCTATTACCTAAGAAACTTGGCAATGACTAAGTGCTTAATACGGTAGGCTACTTGTTCTCCATTGCCATGTTTAATGCAAGGTTGTTGAAATTAAAATATGATCTTTAGGGATCAATCCCTTATGGTTATTACTAGAACCTTCTGGCAAGATTTTTCCTTGTTGTGCTTTAAATGAATGGATTTAATTACCATGTTTTGTTAGTCATGCACTAAACATCTCTAGCAATTTTGGACTTCTTGCATTGTTCCATTTGTTTCAAGAGGTTGATTTCTAGGCATAATCATCAATGTACGTGGAGGGGATGGTATACTATAAGTAGATTGAAAAACATTTTCATATGAAAGTTGCACCATTGTGATTTATTTCTTGATAGAGGATAATTGTTTACAATCTTTTGATCATCTCACCGCTAGCCACTTGCAATACATGTCAAAATCAACCATGAGGTAAAGCCTTAAAACAAAAAAGTGAATAAAAAAAAGAATGAAACAACAAGCAATAGACATCAAACACCTAAAGAATGAACTTGGGTAAACAACAAGGATTTGATAGCTTTGGACATAAGAAATATTAAACCTTAATGAAGCAACACTTTCACTTCTAGGATCCCTTGTCACCTAATGAGCGATAAAAAAATCCCACCCAATTATGGAACACTAAATTGCAAATGTTTTAAATAAAAGTAATGACATGGATTAACTTGGTTGATAATCAATGTCTAAAGGAACTAAATTGCAATGTTGACTTGAGACACTCACCACTGTCACTTGCATCCCCTTGAAAAGATGGTCCCATTTTAAGAATGTTGAATATTTGCAAATGTAAATGGTCATGTATTTGTTGATTACATACACAGTCCTCAATGAGGGGGAATGTGATTTATTCTTTTAACTTCCATACACATGTTAAGCTTGAAATGGAAATAGTGAAATAGATTTGATCATCAAACAAAATAATTACAACATTATTGGGTTTATAAAGAATGTGTGAGTGTTGGGTGCCTAGTGGGAGTGAAGCAATTAAGCAATGGCAGTTGAATGTGATAGGTAGTTGAAAAGCCATGGTGGGTCAATGGCATCTAAAGGCAAAAATTGAGCAAATATAACACTATTAAGAATATATGGAGGTTGAATACAATAAGTGTGGTACAAGCACCTAATTGGAGCTTCATGCCGCCACCGAAACATAGAGCAAAAGTGGTGACGCTTGAGCTAGGAGTTTCACAAAGCAAGTGGATAAACAATGAACCTTAAATCTAATCATCAAGTCCCCATGAAAGATACTAGAGGGGGGAGGAAGACCCCTTGGCAAAAGAATCACCTTAAAAAACAAGTTTTGTCCAAACTGAAAGACAAAGGCAACAAAAAAAATAATCCAAGTTTGTGTGATTGCATAGGCCAAAAGGGAATTTGTTAGATATATATAGTCTAGTAGTAACTAGGTATATAGAATAGTGTGTAGTGTGTAGCTATGGTCTTGATCTACCTACACTTTTCTTATATGATTCACATTTAGAGATTTGCAAGATGCCAGACTTTTAGGGTGTGTCCTCTTGCAAAAAAGTAGTTTTTTCAAGTTTACATCATTTAACAGCCCTATTATTATCACCACTTTGACAAGGTCATTGGAGAGTAGGTGTGTAGCTGGAGAGGAGGGGATGCTCTAAAAAGGAAAGATATTACAATGATACCAATAGTTGGGTTTTGGAGTCTAGGGTCAAAGCATGCCTATTAAAGGAAGAAAGAGAGAGAGAGAAAGAGAGAGATGTTGTTGTTCATCCCTTTCCCAAAAAAAAAATAGAGGGAGAAAAAAAATTTGGGTATCTTTTGACTCAAGGTCTTCTTCCCTACTTTTTTACTCTTGGCAAAAATGGTCATGAAACTATGGTCATCATGCAAGTTTCTTAATCACTAAAGAAGCATTTTTTGCAAAATTTAGGTAATTTGGGTGTCTCAATAGTAGCATATAGGTAGGTGCAGTTGGCTATATTGAACTTGTTGGGGCTTTCCACAACACCTTGAGAGCTCCATCCAACCTTAGGATGAACCTAACTTAAGTTAGGTTATTTGTTAACCCCACTCCCTAATCCACATAACCTAAACTTGTCCTTGGGAAAATTAGGGTTAATGTGGGTAAGCATCTCCATTGGTTGCAACAAACTAACAGTCAAGGACTATCCAGTTCAAGCAAGTGAAGTTTCTGACAGCATCCTTTTGCTTCAGGAGCAGCATAGTTTCAGACTGACACTTCTATCTGCCTTGCCTTTTGGAGGAAGGTAAAAGGGGGAGGGAGGAAGAAGAAGAAGAAGAAGAAGGGTCACCCACAAGATGAGTTCAAGAGATCCAAGAGGCTCATCAATAGGTAAGATTTTCCTTTCCATGTTATATTTTATTGCCACAAATGTGTATAGTTAGAGTTTGTCTAAGAGTCCACAAATTTTGGGAATTTTTTAGGGTTTTTTTTTTCTTTTTTGCACTCTTGTCTTGATTGTAGGTTTAATAGACTTATATTGATTGCATTTGCAACTCATATCTAGAAACAAAATGAATTGACTTAAAACAAGTTTTCATGTAAACTATTATTTAAAGAGTGTTTTTTCCAAGCACTTTTTTTTTTTTTTTGGGTGGGAATTTTTAGTTATTATTATCAATTAAAAGTAAATGGTGATGAATCCATTTGTTTATTAAATTTAGAAAAAAAAAACTATTCTTGACATTAACATTGAAACTATGATCTCATTGAGGATGTAAAAGTGTGTTTGGTAACCTCAAACCCTTTAGGTAGGCCGCAACAACGAGTAGGTTCTTATGTTGGAAACCAACCCTAAACAAAAAAAAAAAGTGCAAAGGGAATGAGAATTTGTTGGATGATGGGATTTTGTTGCATGTGGCATGACCCAATTGAGCACTACACTTGACAAAGTGCTCAATCAGTATATGCTCAAGGTAAAAGTGCAATTAATGAATCTCTTGATGCTTGTTGGGGGGACCCAAATGGTGGTGGGGGTGGGGTGGGGTGGGGTGGGGGAAGGACACTATCAAACCCTCCAAAGAAGAAGAAGAGGAAGGGTCTTAACTTATTCTAGATACCTAAAAAAACCTAAAAAAAAATCCATTTCATGATCTTTTGCACGAGTTGCACAACATGAAGCCCTGAAATGGATCTCAAGGAAGAGCCTGAAGAAAGAAGCTGTTGATTGAGTTATGAATTGCAAAAAAACTTGCTTGGGTGAAAAAAACTTGTTTGGGTGAGTGAGTGGCCTTGGTCCCCTCTTTGATTGAATGAGATTTTTTAAAGAGGAAAAAAGAAGAAGAAGAAAAGCTTCAATAAAAAAGGAAAGTGATCTGCTATTGCCAGGAATAGCACCAGCTCTTGTTGTTGGTGTTGAGCTGTAAAAATGAATCTTCTTCCCTTTTAACAAAGTGGGTCTGAGACTCTGAGCACAGCCTAAGTGAAGAGACGTGGGGGCCAGAGAATGCGCAAAACAAAAGGTGTTGATCGGACATACATGTGTGCACAATAAAAGCCACCTCCATTTGGATACCTACACTCGAGCTATTGGTTTCAATACACTATGGGCACTTTGTGATGTAGTAGAGTTTGTTCACTTACCTCCCAACTCCCAACTTTCATAACTCAATATGGAGAGGAGAGGAGAGGAGAGGATAATATAAGTGAACAACAACGAATGTGAAAACTAATAACAATATATCATGAGACTCACAACAATGAATGTAAAAACTAAAAATAACAATATATCATGAGACTCACAACAATAAATGTAAAAACTAAAAATAACAATATATCATGAGACCCACAACAACAAATGTAAAAACTAATAACAATATATCGATGAGACCCACAACAACAATGAACACATCAACATAAGAACACTACTACATCATGTGAGAGTCACAAAAAGAGACCAAAAAAAAAAAACTATAGCATAATAACATCAAGAAAAAAAAAAACCCAAAAACCCAACACCAAAGGACAAGAAGAAGGAAAAAAAAGAAAAGAAAGGGCAATACACAAAACTTGAACAAAAAATGGGCAAGGAGTGATGATAGAGTGTTTAGTGAAAGAGTAGAAGATGGTTGAATCATTTGTTGTTCCTCCATATCATCCAATCTAAATATGTATTTGCTTTGGAAAAAAAAGTCAAAAGGGGGAAAAAAAAAAGAAAAAAGAAGGGTGAACAACCCCCTCCTCCCTTGCATTGCCTTACCTTGCTTTGCCATTACTTTGCTTTTACATCTAGCCTTCATCATGAGCAACAATAAAGTAGGAGCTCAGTAATGGTGGGACAATGAGTAGTGAGGGAAGGGAAGGGAAGGGAAGGGGGCCATAAACTTATTTCATAAGTGTTAATGTTTTGTAGGTTCAATAGTTCAATGCAATGTAGAACTGGTATCAACTTTTGAACATACCCGAGCATTGATTCCAGAGTGATATGGTGCTATAGGAAGGGAGGGGGTTTTTTTTTTCCCCTCATACCCGGAAGAACTGGTAATGGGTATTTTAGAAAAAAAAAAAACCTTTCATACTACCAGTTGGGTATTGCTATTAGGTCAAAGGGTGATTTTTGTGTCATATATTGCAAGTATAAACCTGACATTACCTCAGGTCTTGCACTATATAAGGACCCTAGTTGACTCACATTGGTACAAGGTTGGTATTGCCTCGTGTTATACTCGACTTGTATAGGAGGATTGTAAACATAAGGATGCATACAAATATCAGATATACCCAGGTTGCACCTTATATACCATTACAACACTAGTTCAATCATCAATGCAATAAAACAATAAAACACCAACTCCCTTCATAAATGTTAATCAGTACCTCCTCTTTTTTTCTTTTTTTTCCATTTTTTTTTCCCCTTCTCTTTGGATGCATTAGTAGTCCTCCTTCCAAGAGACAAGGAAACCCAAACACAATAACAAAAGAAACAAAGAAAGAGAGAGAGAAAAGAGAAGAGAGACATACTTACACACTAACACACACACATAGGGACTGACAGATCCAGAGAGGAAGAAGAAGAAATGGGTAGTTGAAAAACTTGGAAGAAAGTTGCAGTCACAAGAGCATCATGGAGTAGATGTGTGTGTGTGTGTGTGTGTGTATGTGTGTTGGTGTGTTGAGAGAGAGAGAAAGAGAGTTGCAGAGGTGAGATTTTGTACTTGAAAGTGGGGTCATTTCATAGATCACATAAAAACCAATAACCCTAAATCTAGTGTTGCCTGTGTGGGTGCACAATGGTGTGAGTGGGTCGCAGCAGCAGCAGCAGCAAGGAGGTTGGTTGTTGGAGGTTGTTGTTTTTGAGCTGAAAGGGAGCTGCATCATTTCATTCCTTGTCCTTCTCCTTTGAGAAGAAGTGAAGGAGAAGTGAGTGTATGAGAGAAAGAGAAGGGAAAAAAAAAGGAGAGAAACACAACAGAAGTTGGGTGGGCGAGGTGGGTAAAAGATCAAGTTCAGCAGCAGCAAGCTTCTTGTGCAGCAAAACAACAAGAAGAGGAGCTTGATTTTCAGCAATTGGCAATGTGAAAAAAAAAGGGAGTGTGGGTGCTTTGGTTGGGTTGCTGGCTGGGTGCTGCTGTAGCATACGGAAAAGGGGCTATGTGAAGGAGGCAAGTTAGTAAGTAAGCTTTTGGTTTCTGTGAATAGATAAGGAGTTGTAGAAGAAGGACAAGAAGGTCTGAAGGGTTCATATCAACATTGTATTGTTTGTTTCTAGGGTGTTTGCAAATGAATGAGAGAGAGAGAGAGAGAG
>Ga0116231_10004260_pt1 | contig 29042 bp, 17 predicted proteins | sample S1TSphgellanicum_2_FD_89695 | JGI IMG/M metagenome (GOLD analysis project Ga0116231, IMG submission 89695) | Host-associated microbial communities from peat moss isolated from Minnesota, USA - S1T2_Fd - Sphagnum magellanicum MG | ecosystem: Host-associated > Plants > Peat moss > Unclassified...
TCCAACGACTTTCTAGAAATAATCTTGGACAAACATTGCAGCCAAGAAAATTCTATCATGTATTGCAGAACATATATTGCAGAGACTATACGTTGCAGATATTATATATTGCAGAGACCTATCCTTCTTGGGGATTTCCAACGACTTTCTAGAAATAATCTTGGACAAACATTGCAGCCAAGAAAATTCTATCATGTATCTGCCAGCAAAATGCCTCAACAAAAAGCACAACTGTTAGCAGCCCCTTCTTTATCTCAATTCTAGAGGATCGAGAACAAGCTGCATGCCCTTACCTGAGGGACTGGGCTTCTCCAGATGCAAAGCCGAAGGTTTTGCTGCAATCTGTGAAAAGGAGAGAAACTATAATCAGTACACTTAAATGCATGACAAAACCTCAATTGCCTGGTTATCCCTGATTTGAAACCCTTTACTTTTATGCAAAATCCTTGACATGGAGAAACCACCTCGGCTCTTCTTATACAATCTGAGGGAGTGTATTGACTTGCAGAGAAATGGACAATGAATCAACATACAAGATCTCTTGGCAATTGGATGCCATTACGTACATGTTCATGGGCATGAAGTGTAGAGGCATTTGTGCGGGCCAAAATTGCTCGTGCCTTGGCTGCCTTCTCTGGTAAGGGAAGCCTATCAGCTCCAGACTCCTTCCAATCATGAACATCCTGCCAATTACAACATGTTACTTTGCACATCCAACTAATCCAGAAGCACCTTCAACATGCAATGATCCATCTTACACTTCTCATGTAGACTTGATATTTACAGAGCAAATCTCCTTGTAACACTGCACATCATGTCCTTCCTGTGTTTCTCCATCATACACATGGAAAAGTGCACAGGAGCAACAAAATTTCAACTGGAATGTCAAGGATCTGAAAGCAAATCCAAGTTCCAAATTCATACTGATTATTTTCTGATTTATTTGCTACATGAGAAGCAACTGATTGTGCTACCAGAGAATACTCACAGAATAAGTCTCTAAATTTATCCAAAACAATATTATGTGAACTGCAACCCCCATCAAAGCAAAAGCAAAGCAGAATCCTGAAAACACTAAAAGGGGCACAATTTCATGCCATGTACAAGTCCTCATCCCAAGCTGCTTGGGTTCCCTTTATCCAGGCAATAAACATTGGCTTTGGTCAAGTCAGACATTGGCACCTTGGCACTCCGTTGTTGCTGCAGAGCAATGTCTACAGCTTTACTGCCTCCAACAAAGTTTGGATGTGATGTGTTGATATAGTCCATCTGCCAAGAATAGACCCATTCACACCATGTCAAACTACCATTCTGGAAGTAGACAAGATAGACAATGGGCAGTAATGACCAACTGCAGTTCCAGATAATCTTGAGAATTACCATCTACAATTTCATACTACAGATGTCCATGTTGGACTGTCTCAGAATTCTAAAATGCTAGGGCCACATCTGACAGTATATGAGGATATGACAGAGTGATCAGGGCAGTTTACCACTGTAACATCTCAAATTTGTTTCTCAAGGGTTGCTGGCATGGCAGTGGTGTAGTGAGCCTAAGATCCAGTAAGCCATCAGGGGTTAAGCATACATTACCTCCATTTCAATGAGATGGCTGATCATAGTTTCTGCAGGAGCCAAACCCTCCCGCAAGAAACTTGCCACCACTTCCTCAATGCGCCTCCGCAAATGTGGAAAGCGTTCCAGCTCATGTGTTTCACACCTGTGTGATATCTGCAAAGTGAAGTATCACCTAACTTATGGGGATTGTCTGATTTAAATTGACTTTTCTTCTGATATCTATCATGTATGTGAGTGTAGAATCATTACCTATGAATAGAATCCAAGAGGTGCAGATGAGGACATGATTCCACATCAAAAATTTCAAGGAGAGATTACCATGTGTGTTTCTTTTTGCAGACTGTGTTGACACTCCTTTACATGTACTATTCACAAAAATGTAGGGATGCAGAGAGGCTCAAGCTTCAACATTACCTTGACAAGCTCATCATAAATAAAACGAGCACACTGCAAGCTTGGCTCCAGTAATCGTGCAATCTGGCGGCGCACAAGTAGTTCAAATGGTACCTGTGGTAATACACAGTGGGTGTCAGAAACAGGCTGGGCATATTGTTGAATCCTTGGCCATCTTTATCCCTATGTACCTCCAAGATTAACAATACACAGTTTCCCTAGACCAAAAGCATCCCAAACATGCACAACAGAGCACGTGAATCTTGGCTGTCATCCTCCTACTCTTCTCTACAAAGTGCGATACAAAAAGTGGCCAAGTATTGAACTGAAAAGTTGGTCGACTAAATTTTCTGTCACTAAAAGATTTAACGGAATGAAGGGTCCACTGCTGTTACCTACATGGAACACACAGAAAATCCTGTGCAGATAACTTTCTCCAAATTCTATAGATAAGTCATGACTAAGCCAGTCCAACTCTCTGACTAATAGAAACCACAGTTGTCACCAGGTAAATCTTTGACTACTTAGTAAATGCTGCTTTTCAGTGAAGAGTACTTTCAAATGAACTTTACCTCTGGAACAAAGAGAGCATTTTTGGGCCCAGTTGCATTTTGAATGGCAATCCGAATGTCTTCATCACTCAATTCTTCACATGGATCAACCTCCTATGTCACAAGAAAACAGTAACCAAACCTGATTAATAAGGACATATCCTCATACACTAATTTATAGATTGCAGATAGAACTCCACAATGAGACTTTGAAGGTAATCCCAGTCAAACCAAAACAAACAAGACAAGAATAAGTGCAATCATAACCTTGTGAGTATCACTCAAAAAGTACCAGGCCATCACAGTAACTAGAATCTATCCTTTACAGTATACATAAGATTCAGATCCAAATTGTACTGCTCAGCTAACTCAAAGTCTGCGTGCAACTACTGAGAAACCTACAATCACTACAACTCTCACCATTTCAGATAGAAGATGCACTAGTCATACACAGGATTACAGATCTACACAACATGCCTTATGCTCAGAGATGTGCTCATAACATCTCCTCTACAACAACTTCTGTCCAAGAGATAGTAGAAAGTATACCTCCAAGCTCCTAACGAAAATTGCTTGAAAGATGTAATGAATGCGTGCTCCTCCTGAGAGCTCTGTTGTCGACCATTCTTCATATTTGCCATCAACAATTGATTGAAAACCTGCAGGAAGGCAAATACAATGCCCAGGTAAACCTTGTTGACCTTACCAAAAACCCAAAATGCTTATAAATTGCAAGAAAGCTTTCACCCAACTTTGTCATGTGATATATCAAAACTTGCAGCTGGATAGCAGTCAACAAAACAGCAACCCCATGGTCCCACTTATCCAATGAGAGCAAAGACAAATTTGTTTTTAGAAATGCTCATTTCTTAGTTTGCCTTCAAGTCCATCACATGCATCAGCATAGGGGAGATTGTGTCATCAAGGAAACAACTGACTTTGCACCATGGCAGATATTTTTCCAACAATGCAACACAGTGGAAAAACGCATTTTGTGAAAATGTTAACACATGGCTGGCTATAGCTGGGACACAGGATGAAGTCTTTTACCATAAGAGTATTTGGTGATGATGTTGAGCAATAATGCCCCCTGGCCTGACTGCAGCCCCAAACAAGAGAACCACATATCAACTGTCAGAATCCTACTGTCATCAGCATAAATCCATTTCCTCTATGTGCTCCTCCAAACTCTCTGGTTGCTTCCTGCTCTTGTGCATCCAGCTAACATTAAACAAACAAGAAAAGACACGAAATTCACCTTGGATTCTGTGAGTTCCCCGTAACTTGCAAGCTCTTTCTGCAAGGTGATCATCTGAGTGCTGATGCGTGCTTTCAAATCAGGAAGTATGGCCCTTATATGTTGCACCAATATCTGGGCAAGGAGCAGCATCCGAGACATGGTGAGTTCATCAGATTAGAATCAGATGCAGAGAAGGTACGAAACAGAAAGAAGAATCAGCAACATTGCCAAAAGACTACTTACCAAATTCAACTTCTTTGCCAACTGAGGAATTCCACACCTCTCTGACAGACTGTGATATACCTGCAAAATGCTGGAAAATTAACACTTCCTGATACTAAGAAACACCAAAACTACTGCAAAAGCTAATTTCAGAAGGTCAGTAGCATCTGCCTTGCAATAGAAAATACTTACTAATGGGTAAATATAGGGCAGAAAGGGATCACTTACAGGTCGGCTGCGGAAGAAGTTTTCTTCATAGACAAGAGCTTCACGAATACTTTTATTTGCAGCAATGTCCTGTAGACATGTCCAGAGCCACATGCAAACACTTAAGAACCTAAAATATTTCTATAACACAACAAACACATTTGCTGGCCTCAAGACTACATCAGAAAATCCATATTGGTCCCCACAAAGGCATAAACCCGTTTCAAGAATGCTTCAATGCTTTGGGATGCCTGTATGTTAAGCTTGCATGCCAAGTGGAAAGGTCTATTTAACACCAGCAAAAGTAGATAAACACATATCCTTTCCATACAGCCTAAAATAACTTCAAAGTTGTTGAATGCAGCAGTTACTCTTAATTAAAAAAATAGTGAGAAGCTGTCCCCTTACCTCCTGACTTCGGTTAACAACACCAACATAGCCAAGGCGCAGAGGAACCACATTCCCTAATAAAAAGTTGCGAGCATCTGTTCCCCTATCCATAATATCCAACTGCACAGCCCAAAACCCCAACTTAAAGAATGCTTTTCCCTTGAGGACCTTTGCAAATGCAAACCACATATTACAAAAAACAAAGTAGGGGTCAGTTTGCAGGTGCTTCAGAGACTGAACTCAAACTGATGGGCATGAAGACAAATACATAAAGCTCTAGAAAACCTGGGGTAATGAAAGTATACCTTGGTAATAACACCAATTGTTCGAGACCCTGCAGCACACAAGTTTCCATAACAGCCTCAGATACCATGGATAATTGGTCAATGACACCTTATCTTTCCAAGGCTGCTATTCAGATATAATGACTGAGCTGACAATATCATGGAGGAGACTAACCATCAGGGTCAGCAATTCGAGCCATCTGCAAGGCATCTGAGTTGGCTAAATCAGCATTTGCAGGTGAGACTGCCAAGATAATACAGGTCTCATGCTTAATGTAGGAGAGAATCATGGTTCGCACTCGTGCCTCTATGTCTGATGGTTGGTCACCAACAGGCACCTTTGTTATACCAGGCAGATCCACCATTGTTATGTTCAACACATGTGGAGAGAATATCTTCAGCCGAAGCTGCTTTTCTGAGATACCCTTGTTGTTCCCCAGTTCTCGGTCTGTCTCCAACTGCAGCCAAGAAAGGAGAACTTTTTCAAACTCCTTCAACAACAACAATGACAACCAGCTGTTTTGAGTGCCTTGTGAACCATAATAGAACAGCAATTACTGTAGTGACCTTGTCCCCCGACCAGAACAAATGAAATGATCAGCCAGTGACCCAACAACAATGTTTTTTCTGTGTTACTGACATCTAATTGATGGAGAAGTGAACATTCAACACCAATAAACTCCCACCTGGATCTCTTTGCGAATTGTGGAGAAGTCCGAGAAACGACGGCCAGGAAAATGTAGAAACTCTCCCCATTCAATTGGCTCACTGCGGTCATCAGGCTTGCGCACAGTCTGCACAAGCTGCAAGACCAGAGGCCGTCGTGTGCAGATATCCTGACCTCGTGGTAAGAAGTCACGGCCAACAAGTGCCTCCAACACACTTGATTTTCCACTGCTTTGACTGCCTACAACTGCAACCTGCAAAAGAGAAAAACAATCTGCTATCCCTAAGCACCTCCTTACAACCAATCCTCTCATACATCAATTCTTGCAAATGTCATCCAAAAATAGTACAACATAATTTCAAACTCAAACTGTTTTGTCAAACACAATGTGGCACTGGATCTGCTCAATCACAATGCATGAAATCTGATCACCTTGCTCATTCTTGAGGTTTCACTACAGAAAGCTCAAGAATGTAAAACAATGTTTGACATGAGCTTGTGAGCAAAATAACCTCAAGACTTGCGACAAAAGCTCCGCACAAAATACATAGTGACCCTGTGCCCCACCATGACCTAATTTTTCCACTGTCTTGCAATACAGGAGGACACTCAAGGCACCACCATTTGAGCACACAAAAAAAGGAATGACATCGCTGAAAGAAGCAAGCTTGTGAACTTGCAGTCTTTCCATGCAAGTAAGGATCTCAGGCTACTTATTCTCAAGAAGATTCATCATCTTAGACAAAATGGAGGCCTTACCTGAGGCAAGTCAATCGTGGATGCGCTTCCCAGTTGTGAGAATATGTCCTGAAGCTTGTTTACTAGAGGGATTACTGACTGCCCCAGGAATGGAGAGGAAACCGAAGCAGGCAAGGGAGGTACAGCAGCAGCAGCCGGTGATCCAGATGCGCCTGATGCTTGAGGTGAAGGTTGAGCCATAGTGATGATGATGGCCTTTTTATCCCCTCGACCAAACTTCTTCCTTTAGCACTTGCGAGACTAACCTCTCTTTCTTCGCAATTGGAAACCAGATATATCTTCCGAAACTCGTTGCCTCTGCCTCACAACTCCAATTCCGTATTCTTCAGTTTCCAGATCCACATCTGTGCGCACAGAGTGCTCTTTGCTGGACATGAGCCCGCCATCCTACACACAAAACAAGGAAAAAAGAGGATCCGAGATCTACGATGAGCTAGATTCTAGAACTTGCGCAACATGGGGCACAAACGCCGCCGCCGCTTTCTTTTGCTCCAATTTCTCACAACCAGATACCCGTTCGCGGTCAGACTCTTCTCCTAAGCATCCGCTTGCCCCCCTCAAGCCCGAGCACCGAAACACGCCAAAAAAACAGAAGAAAGAAAGAAAAAACAAAAAAAGCTACGGCCAGGAAGCTGGCAACGAAGTGTACTCCGCAAGCAAAGCAGATCAAGAAGGCTTGGAAGGCAGGCCACTCTCTCTGTCTCGCTCTGTGCGAAAGAACAAAGGACGTGTCGTCGCGCTGTCGACAAGAGAGAGAGAGCGAGAGGGTTACAGAAAATCGAGGAAGATGAAGTTCCCAAACGGGGAACTCTGAGAATGACGACGTGTCGCGCTGTAAAAAAGCGACGAGAGATAGAGAGAAAGGGTTACCTATTGCGAGCAAGATGAAGTTCCCAAACGGGAACGCTGAGAGCGACGGCCTCCGCACCCCACCACCTGCGAGCAGCCGGAGGTTTTGCCGCAATTGTCTCTGGAGAAGGAAGATCTTCCCCAAGCATCAGTACATACCCGAGATTTTTCAGCGGATTGCTGCGAATGCCGATGAAATTATGACCATCTGACAACTCCTGGGTGTCGAATTCCGCTACGACATTGTGTATCCAATCTTTGAGGATTTGTGTGTGTATCTTTGGAGCGATCTAGGGTTTTGTTCCTCGACTTTGTTCCAGAGTAGAGAGGTCTTCCTCTGCCGCTTCTGGACTTTCCCACAAAGTACTGTGTTTTTTGGATTTGAGGGAGAGAGAGAGAGAGAGAGAGAGAGGAGTAGTCCATACATGGTAATGAAGGAAGAGGATGTGCGGCGGTGTGAGATTCAGGCATGGTATCCTGACTTTCGTCGGCACTCGCTGCGAACCCTAATCCTGCCATTGCCGGAGGAGTTCATCTCCTTCCTCATGCGAGACGATGGTCTCTATCTCCCAAAAGACAGTCTTGCTATTCCCACTCGCACTCAGGTATCCTACCCCACGCATACTCTTGTCCTCTGTCTCTGTCTCTTGCTCTTCGTTTTCTGGTTGGCATTATAGGTGCTAGCAGCAGTGGTTTTGTCCGGCATTCCCTGCATTTCATGATGCAGGACAGAGCGTGAACTGGACTCCATGATCATGATAGTGGGCACTTGCAAGCAAGCCGCGTGGATTGAAACATTTGTAGCAAAAACTTCAACTTACACAGAAGAGATTTGACAAGCTTTCAATGTGGGGTTTATTCTGCAGCAGTTGCTTGTGTTGCCATTTTTGCAAGGGAGAATTCAGAGAGACCTTTGGAAATGGGGAGAAGACTGAGAGAAGACATAGAATTTGCAGAGGGATTATTTGAAGCAGATTGCTAGCGAAGATTGAAAGTGGTGATTTTATTCCACACAGGTGCAGAATCCACAGCTTCAAGCAGAGGATTATGTGCATTGGGATGAAGAAGACGATGAAGGTGATGAACCAGAAGTGCCATCGTTCCCTGATCTGGCCAAACAGGTGCAGACCATGATACAGAGCTTGGGAGGTGCAGTGTTTCCAAAGCTGAATTGGAGTGCTCCCAAGGACACAGCATGGATCAGCTCTTCTGGTAGCTTGAAATGCCAGAATTTTGAAGAGATTTCTCTGCTTCTTAAGGCATCTGATAATCTGATCCACGACCTCTGCCATGCTTTTGATTCTTGCAATGACAAAAGTAGAGAAAGGCCTGCACAGTTTGTTCTAGCACTTCGGAAATGGTATGATCTGAGGCCAGAGATGGAATTCCGAGGGTTTGTGCGAGGGAAACTTCTGGTTGGCATTTGCCAACGAGAGGTGACTGGGTTTTATGCAACTTTGGTAGGGAGAGAGGATGAATTGGAGGACATCATAGCTAGTTTCTTTGATGTGAACGTGAGGGAAGTGTTTGGGGGTGAAGACTACACTTTTGATGTCTATTTGACAAAGGATCTCAGAGTGAAGTTATTGGACTTCAATCCATGGGGAGGCTCAACCCTCCCACTTCTGTTTTCATGGGATGAACTTGAACACAATTATGCAAAGGTCTTAGGGAGGTTAAATGGAGATGGATTGTCAGATGATGATTTGTGTCTGGAGGTAGGGAGGAGGATGAATCTTTTGGAGTCAGGCAAAGAAGAGCAAACAGTAGTTGAAGAAACAGTTGTAGAATCCACAGATTTGGATCCTGTACATGGTTCTAATGGGATGACAATAAATGCACAGAGAAGAGAGGTAAGCCGAAGGGTGGAGTTCCGAGTGGTGAAGAGTGAAGGATTGGTGCAGCCAGGATTGAGAGTGGGTACAGGAGTGCCCATTGATTTTGTAAACCAAGGGGCATGGGAAGACATCATAAAGAGGGAAGCAGAGAAGGAGGCCCGAGAACAAGAGAAGGAGAGAGCAGCTGGAGGGGGTTGAAAGGTGGGGGTGTTGCATACCGCATCAGAAGAAAACCCAGTTATTTCTGCTTGCAAGAGTTGCCCATCAGCAATAGTCGCCAGAATCACAATGTAAAGTTGCACCATCCATAAAGACTCAATTGTAAAGGCTTGTTATAGAGGAAGCACAGTGGAAGTGGCAGGCAGCACATTGCACAATCCACTGTTCCATGACCTCATGATCAATTTTGCTCAAGTGAATGAGAAGTTTGCAATTGATAGCACATCTTTGATTATTGTCATGAAGATCAGATAGACCTTAATACTTGCTTGCTTTCTGTGTTCTTTCTTTCTTTCTTTTCTTTCTTCAATCTGACTATTTGCCAGACATAGATCCCTTTCAATTGCTTGCATCTTTGTTTAAGCATTGGATTGACAACTGATTTGCATAGCTCCATCACTATCAATGCCTATCAGGAAATTGATACCAGGGTTATGACCAGTAATTATTTTGCAGAACCTGATCATGTTCGAACTTTGAAGTTGCATCTCTGCTCCATAGACTCTCCTTGTTGAATTATTGCAGTTTCTGGCTGTCTTTTGTTAGAATGAAGCTGTTTGATAGGGTGGTGCTTTTGATCATTTCACTTGGGCTTACAGAAGCTTTTCTCTTCTCCAGATATGAATAGCTCTTGAAGTTTGGAGAATTGAGCAAGTCTGATCATTTAATGCTCCATTTTCCCTCACTTTGCAAACAGAGACACCCACCCTATTTCAGAATCCAATAAACCAATTTGGAATATAAACACCCATTTAAAATAGACTTGGAAATTAATGGACAAAATCCATAATATCTTTTGTGATGATGGATTAAAACTCAGCCATTGAGGACAAAACATAACTTGATGATTGGGGAACAGGGTGCATACTTGTAGAAATAGAGAAGTCAACAAGCAACAACTCAATTGCATTCGAAGGTGGTTGATGCAAGATAATGAATATAAAGGTACCAAATTAGTTCTCAACCATCCAGCAGGAAGTGATGAACAGGAGAGCAGCTAAAGCAAAAAGAATTGTACTTAGTTACATTGTACATCATAATGTTACCTCAATAACTGTATTGTCAAAGGCATTTCCTTGCAAGGAAAATATTGTAAATATTATGTGTTAGATGTTGTTTTTTACATGTATTTGCTTTGATTACATGACTAGAATTTGTGAATTTCTCCTTTGTTTTGATCACTTGGCTATTTGTTCCTCCAAGATGTCAAGAAGTTTTCTTCACCATCCAAACTACTATGAAGCTACTTTTGTAACTACAAGCTTTTTCAAATCCCATGAATAGCACTTGTGCAAGCTTAAAAACTCTAGTGTTGATTTTTTTTTCAATTTCATGCAACCTTGGTACTAGTATTGGATCTTTCAAATTTTGACACCAACTTGGTCTCAGTATGAGGGTCCAAGATTGCAACCTATTTGGCTAATATGAGGTCGGTAGGTACTTGGTATTAAAATTGGTACAATCCTAGTATGAAGTTGGTATTACATCATGTCCCTACCAGGTAGGTATTGCTACAAGGTTAGTATGACCCCATGTCCATACTAGGCAAGTATTGGTACAAGCATCTTGTATTGCACATCACATAAGTCTAATCATTACTTTCAAACAATAATTAATATCAATCTATATATTAAGGTTCTAACTAGAGAGTCGCCAAATATTACTCCATATGTAGGAACAAGACTTCCTTTGTGATGTGATCTATATAAGTTTAAGCATCCAACAAGGAACTTGAATAAAATAGATTCATTTGGAACCAAATGAATAAAGTTTCATATTTGAAAGATGCTAAAAGTTTCCACCAAATATAGGGCAAAATGATTTTGTTGGTTAATCAATAACCTATATCATTTGAGAATGTCAATTTGGGTTTTGAGGCTTTGTCTAGAGTGTTAGGGATTTATGAATAGTTTCCTTTGAAAGAATGGCCTTCATTGTCATGAATTTTTTATAATTTGGGCAAAAGAAATTGAACTCATGTTTGACTTGTTTGATTTATTTGCAAATGAAGAAGAGGACACTTCTCATATATTTTGTTGGCACCTTGAAAATAAGGGTAACAAAAACAATTCAACCAACTCTAATAATTAAAGTGAAGAAAACATCCCCAAGTTAAGACATGATCTAATAGAACTTTGATCTAGTAATGAGTTGTCATTTATTGCTCTTGTCCATTCGAAATAAGTTAATTCCTATTGCCATGTCCACCACCTCTTCTTTTGACATCCAAGAAACAAAAAGGTGCACTAATAAAAAATGTGGGTGCAATCACTAATCCTTATTCAATGGAGTAGTGAATTCATTGCATCCCCACTAGATCATGTTCATTGGGATTAATGAATTCATTCAAAATCTAATGAAATCACTTGGTGTATAGGGACACATTTTGTTGTAGTGGTGGAGGAAGTTTGTGATTAGGTGAAAAAATTATTGGACAATACCTATAATCATTATGACTTGAATCAAGCAAGTGTGAAGGTTTGTGTTGTGTTCCTTTACCAATCCAAATAGCAAATGATTTGTTCATTGAGGTTCTTGTATTTTTAATGATTGAGAAAGATGATGATGGAGATTTCACCTACTTAAATGGAGCTCACACATTTGTGATTCTTCATAACTTCATCAACCCTATCCATGGCCTACTCCAAGTAACTCAAAAAACCCATAAAGGTAATTTGTATGACCATCTGTGAACTTTAAAAAAAATTGAAATTACAAGTTGGTTTTCAACTACTTTTCTAATATCTTTTAGTCTTGGTTTAAAGTCTTATGGTATTTTTTGTTTCAAGTTAATTATTTTTACAATCCAAGTTGTGCTAAAGTTATGGGTTATAATCCAATCCTACTTAACAAAATAATAGTGATTACTATCCTCCCAACTATGTAATAATCTTGCTACCTTGATCAAAAGATTATATGGCTTTGTGGGAGTAGCAAGTTGATTTCACAAAAGGCTACATGATCATTCTTGAAGGTTTGTCTTGTTATACATGTGGCACATGGATGTTTTATCATAGAAACGGGGATCAAAATGATTAATGTATTTGTGTTATAGGCAAATGGGCAAAAGATAACAAATGTGAATATGAAAAAAGATATTGCATTTGCTTGTATACTAAAGTCGAACATCTTTTATGAATTGCAATTGTGACCAAAGGCTTTATAAATAATTACATGTTGCAACTCCCATATAGATTTGTGGTAGGGGTCACTTGCATGTTATTTATGATGTTCCTCTTGCTTTTAAGTAGTTGGATATTTACACCTTCAAGGTCAACAAGTTAAACTCAATTTTTTTTTCTATATCAAAGGCTATAAAACCATGTGTTTTAACATGTCACATTTGTGAATATTAATATGAATGTAGTTTAGGTTTCAATTAGATATAATAAAAATACACATATTATTTTTTTGTTAGCCAATTGTTTTTTTAAATTTTTATTCCACCAAAGGGTTTGGTGTTTCAATGGTCACATTTTCTATTGGCCCATCAAGGGCTAGTATAAACATGTTGTTTAATGGTTAAGGGACAATTCCCCCACAAGTAGCAAATAATATTTTCATTTATGCCCATACCTTCAAACACATCACAACACTAGCTTGCCTACTACCATCATGTCAATAGCCCAAATGGAAAAACATTATGTCCTAGTGATACAAGATGACATTGTTGTAAAACCTACATTCCACCTTAGTATTCAACTTGTCAAAGGTCGTCAAATACCATGGATCCCACATGTTCCACTACCTTCCATTGAAAAAACACAAAAACAATACATTTGATTAAAGGATTAATATATAGTAATGAGGTTGGATTTCACATTAAATGTTACACAATGAAATTTATCACCAATTGCAAATGCATATGACAATTTGAACCTTTAAACACCCATAAAGGTTTCACCCTTCCTTCCCAAAGTACATGATAGTCGTTACCTATTATACAACATAAAGCCCAAATACCTCAAAAGAGAAAGTGAATTTGGAATGCATGTTTAGTTTTTATTACCCAACATAATTTTGCAACCAAAGAAATTTGGTCACCACAAGGCTAGCCATTGAAATGATTTGGTGATGTCACACAAATGGTGACTACAAATATTTAGTCTTCTCAAGGATGGTGACTAAATTTTTTTATTCATCGCAAGAATGGGGACTAAAGATCTTTTATCACCATAGGTTTGGTGATTGAAATTTTTTAATCACCATTCCCTTGGCAATTGAATTTCTTAATCCCCATAGGTTTGGTAATTGAAAATCTTAAATTGCCATAGGTTTGGTGATTGAATCCATTTTTGATCACCATGCATCTAGGGGGCATTTTTAATGAAAACTTTTTATGTTTGTTTTAACAAATGAAATCAACAAGTCAAAATAGATGTTAACATCATGATCAACACAAAATGGGCGTGTCATGTCCATTATGATAACCTTGCCCTTAACAATGACTATAATAGGAGTATGGTTTTTTTACACTCTTTTAGCTATTGGCCACCTAATCTATTAGTGGCAACCAATTAATGTTCTTTTTATTCTCTAGGATGAGCCTAGGATCATTAACTTCCTCCTTCTTCATTGCCCTTGATACGCCAACCTTTCTTAAACATATGATTTTTAATTGCACATATAGGTTTGACAAATTACATGAAGGAATATTGCTTAAGACCTTCCCCATCCCCGACATTGTTCTTCATAATCCTCTACCTTGATTCATATGGGCATGTTAGGATGTATTGCCATAAAGGTAATTGGAAAAGGAGTTGTAAAAACGTAGGAATGGGGTATATTGGCAAAACGTTTTGCAATTTAGGTATGAATTTAATATTTGTTGATTCCCTTGTTATTTACATATGTCACAAATGCATAAGCAAATCCATAAAATGTTTTTTGAGATCAAATACAATTTATTCATGATTTGTACATGCTAGTTAAAGAGGTAACCTTTTCTTTTGGCTTGAATTCATCCTAACACAAGTAGACACCTTTAAACACATAGGCACATGCAAAACACAAGAGATAAGAGGAAACTCAAATCATCATGGGTATAGGAGGAAATTTGAGTTTCCTCCTTTTTTATGTTATGTTGGGCAAAATCACAATCAAAGGAGCCAAGGGTGCTAAAATAAAAGTATTTTTCCAAGGATTGCAGATGACACATATCATTTATGTGTCGGTTTATAATTCAAAATTTTGTATTTCAAATACCCTATTTAACACTGCATTTTAAATATAAATATATTTTGATTACAAATTGATTTTATATCATGTATGTTATGCATGCATGCCCTCTATCACACATATATGAATAACTTTTGTTAAAACCACATTTTCAAAATTCATAAGTTTTAGGGTCAAAAGCATTTTTGAGCCAAATGGGTTATAAAAACAATTTTCATCAGTCCAAGTCTTTTTGCCTTTTTAATCATCAATGTTAAAATCCTTTCCAATTTTCAAAAGGAATGGTGCACATTTGTTAGAAAAGAAAATGTTTGAAAAAAAACAAAAAGTATCAAACCTTTCTTGAGGTTTGAATGCTTTGAACATGCAAAAACATTTTTGATTTGTGTCAAGCTTTGAACATGTAAACTTTGCAAATAATGAAAAATATTCCAAAAATTTTAAGACAATCCAAACTATTATGTTTCTCTTGTGATCTTTCAAACATATAAAAATGTAATTTTAAGGAATGTTCATTTGCTTGGATGGCTCCTTTGATTGTGATTTTACCCCATTGGCATTCTGCCATTTTGTGTTTTGACAATTGTCCTTAGTTTTAGGAAAACCTAGGGTTTTACTATTAGGTTGTTCTAATTTTGAAAATAACTAATTGATTTGATTTTTTAATTTAAAATAATCAACATTTTTTTTTCCCCATTGTTTAAAGGCCATTTCAAAAACTAGAATCCTTACCAATGATACCTAATATCATGGGGATAAAAAAGTAAAATAGGAATAGGTATTTACTATTGATGGGTGAAAACATAATCAAAGGAACCAGCGATGTCAAAGTAAAAGTCATTTCCAGGACTACACACAACACATGTCATTTCTATGTTGGTTTATAATTTAATATCATTTTGTATTTGGATACTTAGTTTTAACACTACATGTTGAACATAAATATGTTTTGTATACAAATTGATTTTTCATCATATATATTATGCATCTACGCCCTTTATGACATAAATATGAACAACTTTTGTTAAGGCCACATTTTCAAGGTCAAAAACACGTTTGAACCAAATATGCTCAAATTATTTATTAAAAAAAAATCATTAGTTCAAGTCATTTTACCTTTCTAATCATCAATGTTAAAATCATTTCCAATTTTCAAAAAGAATGGTGCACATTTGGTAGAAAATAAAACATTTGAAAGAAATAAGGATTATGCACTTTCAAGGTTTGAATGCTTTGAAAATGCCAAAAAAAAAAAGATTTTTGTCAAGCTTTGAGCATATAAGCTTTTCAATTAATAAAAAATATTTCAAAAACATTTATGACAATCCAAACTATTATGTTTCTTTTGCAATATTTCAAACATATAAAAATGTAATTTTAATGAGAGTCTATTCACTTGGGTGGCTTGTTTGATTCTGTTTTTACCTTATGTGTAATTCTTCATGTAAAGAAAAATTTATGGTCTTAATTTTGACATTTTAAAATTTATTTGGAGTTTATTTGAATGGGAATTTAAGCCTAATTTTCCTAATATCTATACTTTTATATTCTAGTCTTAGCACGTTTTGTATAAGTCAAAAACCTTTTAACCCAATTCAAAAAATATGTATAATTCCATTTACACATTACACACTCCCTAATACTAGAAATTGTATAGGAAAACATTTTTCAAAAAATTAAAATAGGGATCTATATAGGAAGATAGTTCAACAACTAATTAAAATTAATATTTAATTATAAAATTCAAAATATTTATCAAAATTTCAAAGAAATCAACTTTCCTACCAAAAAATGTGGTTGTTGTGACCTAGCACCGATTAATGGATCAATTGATGGATGAGGTCATTAAAGTTGTTTTGAAATTATTTTTCTTAATAAATTAGTTTTTCCTTATTCTAACTTGCCCCCCATTTCGAAAAACTTCTCATTTCTTCATTTTTTTCCCCTTCAATTTCCCATGATTGTTATAACTTTTCTTCTTTTTTTTATTTGCACCGAGTTTTTTTCCTCCTTTTTTTATATAATCTTCTTTGGTTTTTTCTGTCTTTCATCCAATGCCACCTCCTCTCTTTTTCTTATCCTCCTTGCTTCATTTCATTGATGTGGGTGTCTTTGTGAATAACCATCATCAACATGTTTGAGTAATGCACCGTAATAGGCCATACAATGTTAATTAGTCCATTGGAATGTTGGAGTAATGCATTGTCGCAAGCCAGCACATTGGAGTAATGCATGTGTTGTAGTAGGTCAAGGCATTGGAACATGTGTCATCGTTGTTAACATCATGTCATAAGTAATAACATTAGTCTCACAATCGTGAGTAGCATTAGCATCAACATCACCATTGTCAACAACATCAACCACTATAAAAAATCATGGTTTTTTTGACTGAAAATTTTGGTTGAAAAAACCCCCCCATGGTTTTTTTGCCCCCATGGCCAACTTGACCAAAATGCCATTTTGGACAAGTTGATATGGACCCAACCATATTGACTATGCATGTTTGGTTGGTTTTTTTGACTAGGTTTTTTATTGAACCACTTTGATGATAATATAATTTGGGTAGTTATAATATATATTATTTAAATTATATTATTTAAAATTAATACGAAAATATTAATTAATTAATTACCCTACCTACTTACCTACCTAGTTAATAAACCTAATGATTAATGCCAAAAAATTATTTATCTATTTACCTACCAACCCTATGTCTTAAGCTTAAACTAGGCCACATAGTTTAACCAACTAGGCTCAACCAAGCCACTTAGGCTAAGCCAAGCCCTTTAAGGCTAGGCCGAGCCCCCTAGGTTAGGCCAAGTAGCCTAGGTTAAGTGGTATAGTAGGTTTTGTAACATAGGCTATTTAATTAGGTCACCTAAATAGCCTAGGTTACAAGTGTGCGGACTTGAATTCCTCACCTTCACATTGAAAAGTCAAGTCCTTAACCATTGCACCACCACCCCCATATGGTGGTATTTTTGGACAACATAATTGTAATGAACATGATTTTGGACCAACATATTGTAATCATGAACTTCCATGAATTTTTTTTCAATATATTGCATTGAATGAACCTAATTTTTTTAATGTATTACTTACTTAAATAAATAGGTTATAGGTAGGTTCACCTAGGTAGGTAAAAGGTATTTATTAATAAATGCAGGTAATTAGGTAACATGTGGGTTATAGTCCATTAGTTGGCCTTATAGGTATCTACTAAGTCTATGTTTACTAGTGTGAACCCGGTGCATAATGCACCCCCCCCCGGTTACTTACTCAGACCGAAAGCAACCTCTCCTCGTGCACAGTTGTTGTGAATGCTCCCCGAAGCTGCTGGCCAGACGTCATCCAAAAAAAAAAAGATAAAAAAAGAAGCAAATACGTAGCCTTAGATTTTTCTGCCCATTTTTTATTTTTTATTTTGTTTCTTCATTTTTGTTAATTTAAGAGAAGGAGAGAAAAATCTGAAAAAACAAATCCAAAAAAAAAAGATAAAAAAAGAAGCAAATACGTAGCCTTAGATTTTTCTACCCATTTTTTTTTTAAATCCAAAAAAAAGATTAAAAATGAAGCAAATACGTAGCTTTAGATTTTTCCGAAAAAACAAATCCAAAAGAAAAAAGATAAAAAAAGAAGCAAATACGTAGCCTTAGAATTTTTTGCCGATTTTTTATTTTTTATTTTTTATTTTGTTTTTTCATTTTTGTTAATTTAAGAGAAGGGGAGAAAAAACAAATACGTAGCAGAATCGGTCTCTGTGGCTCATTTTTGGGGGGTTGCAGAATCGGCATCGCAGAGACCGTTAACGGGTTGGAACGCCCTGTGTCGGACAGACGGACGGATGAAAATGCTTTTCCCTATGGCCGGTTCCGCAGCAAAACGTCACGTCACAAACGGGAAGACCAAGTGAATTTATATATAAGATACCTATCTAGTAAGTTCCCTATGCCTTAGATGTTATTTAGTAGGTTATGTAAGTACCTAGTAGCCTATTAATATATTTAGCCTAAACAAACTAGGTAGGTCTAAACTTAAGTTACCTACCTAGTATCCTAGGTTAGCTACATACCTACATAGTAGGCTTAGGTAGCCTAGGTAGCCTAGGTTAGGCTACATAACTATGTAATAAGCCTAGGTTAGGTTATGTACTTACATAGGTAACATAGGTTAAACTATGTACCTACCTAATAAGCCCAGGTGGCCTAGATTAGGTTACCTACCTTGTAGGCCTAGGTGGTTTAAGTTAGGCTACATACCTAGTAGGCCTAAATGGCCTAGGTTAAGCTACTTATCTTGTAAGCCTAGGTGGCCTAAACTAGGTTACATATTTAATAGGCTTAAATGGCCTAGGTTAGGCTACCTACTTTGTAGGCCTAAGTAGCTTAAGCTAAACTACATACTTAGTAGGCTTAAATGGCCTAAGTTATGTTACCTCCCTTGTAAGCCTAGGTGGCCTAAGCTAAGTTACATACTTAGTAGGCCTAAATGGCCTAAGTTAGGCTACCTACCTTGTAAGCTTAAGTGGCTTAAGTTAGGTTACATACTTAGTAGGCCTAATTAGTGGCCTAGGTTAGGTTACCTACCTTGTAGGCTTAAGTCATCTATGCTACATACATTGCTACCAAATAGACTTCAATAGCCTAGGTTAGGTTACCTATTTAGTAGGCATAGGTGGCTTAGGTTACTTACCTAGCTAATAGGATATAGGCTACCTACTTACTAGACTTAGGTGGCCTATGTTATTTTATACCTAGTAGGCCTAGGCTACATACCTATAGTAAGCTTAGGATAATAGACTACTTACATCGTTAATAGGTCTACTTAGTAAACCTAGGATACGTACTTAAAAGGTTTACATTACCTAATTACAAGCTACTTAGTAATCTTAAGCTACATCCTAGGTAACCCATTAAGTAGGTCAAGGTTAAATTACCTAGCTAGGCTACTAGTTAAGTTACTACTTAACAAGTAGCTTACTAACCTATTAATTATGTTAGGTTTTAAATAGTCTAAACTTAGCGTAACCTATTACTTATGTTAGGCTAAGTAGGTAGCTTAAATTTAATAAGTTAGTTAAATCATCAAATGAATATGGCTCATTTCACAAAATGTCAAATCATAATGGTCAATTTGATTAAGGGTCAAATTAGGATAGTCAATTTGAGTAAACCCTATCCATTCAATATGGTCAATTTGATTATGCCATGGCCATTTTGATGGACATTTGTCCATTTTGACCAAATCTCCGATTTGATATTTGATCAAATAGGTCATTTTAGTCAAATGTATTAATCAATTTTAACCTATGTTTTTCATGCCCCAAACCACTAGTAAAAATGGACATATCCTTTGGTTGGTGTGGACATTTCGGTCAAGTTGTCCTTCTGAAAAGCTATGATTTCTTGTAATGAATGTCACGACATTAGTACAAAAGCAGGGTCTAGTTCATTAGCCTAAATCACTATTGGATTTTAAAAGTGAAATAAGTTCACTGCATTTTAGTGATTTCACCTTGGTTAAAGTTATTTCACTATAATATCATTATATAAACATCGCATTTCACTATTAGTTCACATAATTCCTTATTATAATTTATTGTGGTAAATAAGTTTATTTTATATTGTTGTTTTAAAATACCCTATGTTACTTTCTGATATACCTTATATTATTTTAAGCTAATTTAATTATTTTAACTTATACCTTAAGTTATTATAAGTTATTTTATCTTAAATATAACAATTTAAAAAAATAAAAATTATATATATAATGACGTAAAATAAAATAACCTAAAATAACCAATATTAGCCTAAAAATAATTTAGAATAACCTATAATAAAATAATTACCAATATGCTATGATAATATAACCTAGAGTATCCAACAATAATTTATAATATAATAGCCACCATTAAATAGCCATCGATAGCCACCAATAAGATAACCACCAATGATTTATAATAGAATAGTCAATAATAACCACTAATATAATAACTACTAATAGCCACCAATAGGCATTAATATAATAACCACTAATAACCACCAATATCCACCAATAAAATATCCACTAATTGAATATCCACCCACAAATACAGTAACTACCAATAATCATTAATAGAATAGCCATTAATAACCATTAATAACCACCAATAAATTATATAAGCACTAATAGAATATGCACTAACAGCCACCAATAAAATAACCAATAATAACCACTAATATAATAACCAACAATAACCACCAATAGAATAACCACAAATAACCTATGGTAATATAACTTATAATAGCCAATAACATAAGGTGAAATAACCTTTAATAGCCAAAAGTAACTAACAATAGTTTCACATAACCAAAAATAACCTATGATGAAATAATTTTAAATAACCAAAAATAATTTATAATAGCCACAAGTAAACTTAAGTGAAATAGCCTACAATAGCCAAAAAAGCCAAAAGTAACAAAAAATAACAAAAAATAATTTAAAATAATTTAAAGTAACCTAAGGTAAAATTGTTAAAAATAACCAAAAAATTTAAGAATGCTCATAAATAGCTATAAATAATGTAGGGAAAACTAACTTAAAATAATGAAAAGTAGCCCTAGAATAACTGAAAGTAACTTAACATAAATAATATTATTATATTAACAAAAATCTTATTCATTTAATATAATATTTTTTTCAAAAGAATGGTCATTGAAATGTTATTGAACAGTGATATTCAAAAAAATATATTCAAATGATTTTACACTTTCAAAGAAAAAAATAATAATAATGTACATTATTGAAAAATAAATAAATAAAACTTTAATCACTTCATTTGCACAAAATCTTAATAAGATATGAATTTTCAAAGTTTATGTTTTTGTAATGTTTAAAATGAAGTATTTGATAAATAGAATGCAATGTAACACATTATCACAATTAATGTGGTGGTTTGATGGTGGGGGTGTTTGCTTTCATCCTAGAGGTCAAAGAATCAAACTTCACAAACGGTGCGTTTGTGGTCAACAATGGTAAGTTGACCGAATATTTTTTTGTGTAGTTCCCTAAAGTAGATGCCTACTTAGGTTGATTACATGGCCTATGTATTTAAGCTAGGTTTTTAACTTAACATAGGTAGTGATACGTGTTAATAATTCATAGGTTGAAAATCATGAAATTATCAATAATACTAAATATTAATTAGATATTAAATAATTTAAATTTAATTATTTTCATGTTGCTTAGTTAATTAATTAGCAAATGAAATAATTCATTATCCATAACAAATGGTCTCCATTCATTCGGGGGTTGATTAATTTCACCATGGTAAAAATGTTCAAATTCATTCAAAATTTAGTGAAATTTAAAATGAACTAAGATGCATTTTAGTGTAGTGCCATTGCCAATAGCCTTGTCATGAGAGGTTATTAACAGCAACATGAGCGTCATTACCAACATCAAAGTTAACATCACCATCACCAATAGTATTGCAAGGTAAACTTTTTCACATCATTCCATTTTGTTGTTTTTGGAACTTCATAACAAAATTTTCCTATGTGTGTGTGTGTGTGTGTGTGTGTGTTGCCTTGACTTCACCACACAATACAAAAATAATTAGGTTAGGGTAGGTTCTATCCTTGTTTGCTTTGCCTTACCATCACCACACAAAATTAGAGAAAAGCAGGGCAAGGCATGTTATGTCCTTGTATATTTTACCTTGCCATCACCACATAGAAGCATGGCAAAACAAATTAAGTCCTTTTTTGCTATACCTTGCCATTGACACATAAAATTAATGAGAAGTAGCGTAAGATAAATTATGTCCTTGACTGTCCTACCTTGCCATCGCCACACAAAATTACAAAGAAGTGGGGTAAGGCGTGTTCTATCACTATTTGCTTTGCTTTACCATCACCACATAGAACCAAAAAGGGTAAGGCAAGTTTTGTCCTTGTTTACCTTACATTGCCATCACCACATAAAACTAATGAGAAGTTGGGCAATGTAAGTTTTGTCCCTATCTGCCCTATCCTACCATCGCCACAAAACTAAAGAGAAACAAGGCAAGGCATGTTCTATCCTAGTATGTCCTATCTTACCATCACCATGGAGAACCACAAAAAAACAAGGTAGGGCATGTTTTGTCTTTATTTACCTTGCTTGACCATTGCCATAGAAAATGAAAAAGAAGTAGGGCAAGATAGGTTTTGTCCTTGTTTGCCTTGCCTAATCACAAAAAAAAAGGAGAGTAAATCAAAGCAAGCTCTATCCCTATTTGCCCTACCACACATCTTATCAATTTTAAAAAATAAATAAATAAAATTACATGGTGAAAACATGCAAAAGAACATAAGGGGGCATCTTGAAACCCTCCATCCTTGTGGGTCACCTAAAGGAAGATGCCCCTAGTGGTGTGATTCGAAATCTTGGAACTAATGTTTTGAATGAAGCTCATGAAAAAATCCTTCCAACATTCCATGATATATGTAATATTCTTAGAGGCCTTTCCCTTAGTTCAAATTGTAAAGAAAGGTGTTGAATGAGTAAAAAAGGGCCCGAAATGGTCATGCAAAATTGGAAAGTGCAAGGAAACCTATGCTAAAAAGTGGATACGAACTATGCACCTAAAGAAGGTGCATGAGCTCATTGTTGAAAGGGACAATCTTGAGCACCCATGAACTCATCAAGGAGGTCCCTAACATTAAAATCATTCGATAATGAATGTTTGCATCCAAAGTGATGCCTAATTGATTTTGTAGTGGAATGAGTAAAAGGCAGCTAATTGTGCACGAACAAAGCCTACATTGGAATAGGATCACTTAGAGGAAACAAGAAAAGGGCATGGGGAGGTCCCTAAATTACCTTTGGCCAAACTTGCTTCAAAAATCTTCTTGAAGATTTTGGGCATTTTTTATTGGGGCATGGGATACATCCTTCAAGATGCATTTTCACAAATTGAAAAAAATAAGGTACTTGGTGACATCATCTTTTAGTGCAAGTTATCTTATGTGAGGAGGGTAAAGGCGGCATGGAATGCCACCTTATGGAATTTGGCAAGTCCACTTGACTTGAAGAAATGCAGCAATTTTTCATTTCCATGCATCAAAGACCATTCATGGATGATCTTTATCTTCAAAACAATTCCATTATTTTAAATTCAATTATTTGAGTAGAGTTTGAAATTAGTTTTTACAAAATGTATAAATTTCGATTTAAGTTGCATGGAGCTATGAAGGATCAATTTTTGGTTAATGCAATTCATTTCAATATAGAACATCGCCAAATGTACATCCATGAGAATGCAACATGGGCGGAGGAAGTGGTTGAAGTTTATTGTCAAGTTCATGGATTTAATGATGATAGTCATTGAATAATTTTTTGAATGTAGACATGCATTTTGATAGTTTTTAAAACATTTTTGTACAAATTGATGTGCATTAATTACATTTAACATTTTGGATTATCCATGAGCTTTTCTTGCACTTTTCTAATGTAATGTTTTATAGGCCATATTAAAAAATCATTTTAGATCACTTTATTTTTTATGTAATATTTTGATGCCTTAACCTTAATAAACATGCTTAAAAGAACAAACCCATAATACTTCCATGTGTAAGTATGACATATTTTTCTAAAATATTTATAAGCTTTAGGTTTTAAAAGAGTTAAAGTTTAGGGTTTAGGGTTTACAATTTGGGGTTTAAGTAGAAAGTTTAAATTTAAGGTTAGGCTTTTGATTTCAAGGTTAGGGTTTTCATTTAGGGTTTAAGTTTATGTTTCAAGGTTTGTAATTTGGGGTTTAGGTTTAAGGTTTAAATTTTAGGGCTAGGCTTTAGGCTTTAAAGTTAGAATTTAATTTTAGGTTGTAAGTTTTAAGTATTAAGTTAAGTTTTAAGTTTTAGAATTAAGTTTGAGGTTTTAATTTTATAATTTTGGTTTAAAGGTTTAAGGCTTAAGGATAGGTTTTAGGTTTAGATTTTAGATTTTAAGGTTGACATTTAGGTTTTAGGTTTTAGGCTTTAAGTTAGGAGTAGGTTTAGGTTTTAGATCTTAGGGTTTAGGCTTTATAATTATGCTTTAAGGTGAAGTTTTAGGTTTAAAGATTATAAATAATTTAAACATGTAATGATAAAGTCTTAAATTATTTCTAATCTTTAAAATTATATTAATCATAAATTACTTAAAATTAAATTTGACATAGTAATAACATATTTACATTAGGTAATTTCAATAGGGTAATTTAAAAAAAACTATTCATAGTTAAAGGATGACAATCTTTGTCATTTATGTTAGTTGGTGGTGCAAAGGTTAAGTACTTGAATATTTTTCAAGGAGCTGAGCAATTCAAGTCATTATACTTGCAACCCATGTGTTACTTAGCTTGCTTAGGCTAGGTAGCCTACCTACCTATATTACATAACTTAAGTAGTGACACGTGTCAACCATTCATTGGATTGAAAAATAATGAAATATTTTTATAATTATTATATTTGCCTTACCTACATATATATTAATGGGTAGATGTAAGTTCGAGTGGCTCAAAAGCAACAAGAGTCCAAATTCCAAAAGTTCATATTTTAACATTAAAATGGAAAAAATAATTAAAAATCGATGTTGAGTGGGCCCCATGTGGTGATTAATCAATTAATAAAGTCCATAGGAAAGGTTGCCCACCTAAACACTTCTTTGACCTACATGTTAAAGGGGAAAAATATCAATCCAACAAAAAATGACCAAGATAGGGACTTATAAAAATAATATTCTTGAATATGGTCATTCAAAAATTCATAGTTATTTATTCGTTAGATTTTTTGTTGTAATTTATTTCAATCCATTTTTTCCCATCATGTATCATATATTGAGTCCTTATAAAAAATATTGAAATGAAATCATAATAAAGTATGCATTTGAATATTAATGCAAAACTTACAATATAATCCATATGTTCACTTTAAAAATCAATTACTATATGATTAGTGTAATGTTTATTGAATTTCACCCTTTAATAAATATTCTTATTCAAGTTGGCAATTTTAATCCATAAATATTTGTGTCAAATTGATGATTTTATAATGCGTTTGTGACATTTGAATAGAGTACACTATGTAGAAAGTCTATACATATGCAAAAAGTGAAACAATGCAACTACCCAAGTAGTTTCAAGGGGGCTTTGACATATACATGATATTTTGGGGGGTTCATGTGCAGGTACCATAACCTAGGGTTAGTTCCCACATTGACAAAATGAATAATTGTTTTTCTTCAAAAAATGCATTCGTTTTTTTAATTTCGAGAATATATTATTTTCCATCATCTACTATGATATTGTGATATGAGCAGTAAAATTATTCAAAGTGTACTGTACAATAAATATGATGATTTTCAACATGCCAACTTCATATTTTCACAAGATTTCATTTCATTATTTTGAGGATTATTTAATGATGAAACTAACTTTAGGGTAAGGTATTGCATAGGATCTTTTATAATATCTATATATATTTTGTTTGGTGATGTAAATATGGTGATGTAAAAATGAGTGTTGATAAATATTGACATGGTGTTTTTTACTTACACCCAAGTGAATGGGTCATAACGATTTGCAGTACCTTTCAAATTTTTTTGTGGATATTTCATATGGTTTTTTCTTTTATTTTTTTAATAATCGAAGTATGGCAATAAGTCCATTTTCACAAAATGAACATTACATGCACAATCTTGGAAAGTAATCAAATCCAATTCTTTGTATTCCAATTATTTGCATATGCTAGTTCAAATATTGTATTATTTATAATCTTGAAACATAATATATATTAAGTTATTGATGATTATTAAATTAATATTGGTAATAATTGTATTGAATAATACTGAATAATAATAATGTTAACACTGTTAAATTTATTAATATTGTATTTAACATAATATTATTATACTGCTTATTTCTAACAAAATACTATTATATTAATAAAATTCTTAATTATATTTTAAACATATATTTCAGCAATCATTAATAATTCTTTCATTAATATTCAATTTTCATCATATTTTATTTAATATAATAATATTATATTTTGACATTTATCCATTCTCAAATATTAGATTGTATTAAAAATATTAATATAATATTTTTAATAACTATGCTAAACTAATTATAATGAATACTACTAAATAATGGTACTATTATAATCAAAACAAACAAATCAACTTGTTAAATATAAGCCTATACCTTTTATGAATGTGAATATAACATGCATTAAATGCACCAAAACTAAGGTGCAATTTTGTATTCTTTGGACATCTACATTGGGTTTATAATACCCCCATCAAAGTAAACATTTTTAGATTACTTAATGCAATACCATAAACGGGGTATTTCACTTGGGTTGGCTTTTCAATAATGTGTGTAATACCTTCACAAAACCATAAAACATTAAGTTTCAAACCAATGCATATTTACAATACCCTTATAAGGGTAGTGACAAATAATTTAATCATGTTTGAAAGTTTTCCTTAAGTGAACAAGTTTGAATTCCATGCAATGCTTTCATCCTTTTTGGCAATTTTAAGGTATATTGGAGTGCTAACTAAATAGGTAGGTCCAACCATGTAAGATGGGGTTTGGTATATACCTACTTATGGGGCTACTAGGTAGGAAGGTGCAAGGGCAATTAAGTAGGTAAGTAGATGGGTGGGTAGGTAGGTAGGTAGGTGGGGATGAACATAACACATTTTGAATATATAGGTGACTAGGTATGGTTTAGTCAAAAAAATAATAATTTTGTCAAAAGATAAGGGTTTAACCAGGAAAAGATAAATGTTTTGTCAAAAGGTAATCATTTAGCTAATAGGTAAAAAGGTTTTGGTGAAAGGTAAAAGTTTAACCAAGAAAAAATATTGGTTTGGCCAAGAAATAAAGGTTTAGCCATAAAATAAAAAGTTTTTTCCTAAAGGTGGAAGTTTAAATATAAAAAGATATTGGTTTTGTTAAAAGATAAGGGTTTAACTAATAAATAAAATGGTTTTTAAGATAGGTAGAAGTTTAGCAAAAAAAAATTGGTTTCACCAAGAAGTAAAGTTAACCAAAAAGTAGTGAAGTTTTGCCTCGAAATGGAAGTTTGGCCAAGAAAATATATTGGTTTTGTTGAGAGATTAATGTTTAGCTATGAAAAGGTAAAGGTTTTGTTGAGAGATAATGGTTTAGTTAATACGTAAAGAGGTTTTCAAGACAGGTAAAAGTTTAATCAACAAAATATATTGGTTTTGTTAAGAGGTAGAGGTTTAGCTAGAAAATATAAATTTTTTGCCATGAGGTGGAAGTTTAGCCGCATAAGGTGAAGGTATTGTTGAGAGGTAATGGTTTAGCCAATAAATAATGAGGTTTTGGTGAAAGGTAAAAATTTAGGCAAGAAAATATATTGGTTTGGTTAAGAGGTAAAGGTTTAGCCAAAAAATGGATAGGTTGTGCGAAGAAGTGAAAATTTAGTTAATAAAATATATTAGTTTTGTTGAAAAATAACAATTGAATTAAGAAAAGGTGAAAGCTTTGTTGAAAGGTAATGTTTAATCAATAAGTAAAGAGGTTTTTATGACATGTAGAAGTTTAGCCAAGAGATAAAGGTTTAGCCATAAACTAAAAAGATTGTGGTGAAAGGTAGAAGTTTAGACAAGAAAGGATATTGGTTTGGTCAAGAAGTGAAGGTCTAATCAAAATTTTGATAGCTTTTGTCGAAAGGTAGTTAAGAAAAGATATTAGTTTTGTCAAGAGATAAGGGTTTAATTAGGAAAAGATAAGTTTTGCTAAAATGTAGTGGTTTAGTTAATAAGTAAAATTTTTTTAGTGATGGATAGAAGTTTAGCCAAGAAAAGATATTAGTTTTACCAAAAGATAAAGGTTTAACCAAAAAATAAAGAGGTTTTGGTGAAAGGTAGAAGTTTAGCCAAGAAAGAATATTGGTTTGGCCAAGAAATAAAGGTCTAGCCAAAAAATAGAGAGGTTTTGTTGAGAGATAGAAGTTTAGTCAAGAAAAAATATTAGTTTTGCCAAGAGGTAAAGGTTGAGCTGTCATGGCCTAGGATATTTTGGGATACTTTTGGCAATATCATTGTCGCACCCCTACTTTGGCCAAGTGTGGGGGTGAAGCCCAACACTTGGAAAAGTTAAGGATTTGGAGTCCTCCGGGACTCCCGAAGGTTCAGAGCTCGACATCAAGGGGAAGAACACCTCGCATTGGGGTGTTCTTGGTGTCATTGAAAAGTTCTTGAAACGTAGATATCGAAAATGCCCTCGCATTGGCAATTTGGCCATCTGCAGCCCAAGTTATGGGCAAAAGAAAGGCCGGGAGTCAAACTGGCAATTTGACTCCCGACCACTAAAAGTCAGGGATCGACTTCTTCCCAACGTCCGATTTGAGTGTGCAACATGGCGTTGAAAAGATCTCGACAAGGACTACAACTTTGATTTAGACCTCGTCACGATCCAACTCTGCAGTCGGGAGTTATGGCGGTTCAAAGTTTTGGGAGTCCTGTCGGGACAATTTCGGGACTCCATTTCGGGAGTCCCGAGAATTTGTGCCATTCGGATGTAGCCTCCGCGACCAGCCGCAAAGAATACTATATGGGGGAAGGTGGTGGCTTCCCCCGAGTCCGGGCCGTGGTGAGTCTTGTGTGTCCAAGTGCCCGTGGCAA
>Ga0116231_10004261_pt1 | contig 29039 bp, 20 predicted proteins | sample S1TSphgellanicum_2_FD_89695 | JGI IMG/M metagenome (GOLD analysis project Ga0116231, IMG submission 89695) | Host-associated microbial communities from peat moss isolated from Minnesota, USA - S1T2_Fd - Sphagnum magellanicum MG | ecosystem: Host-associated > Plants > Peat moss > Unclassified...
GACCCGGCGTTCCGGGCTGACCCGGCGTTCCGGGCTGACCGGGTGTTCCGGGCTGACCGGGTGTTCCTGGTTGCCCCGGGGTTCCGGGTTGCCCGGGCGTTCCGGGTTGCCCCGGCGTTCCAGGCTGCGACGGGGGTGTTCCAGGTTGCCCAGGAGTTCCGGGCTGCCCGGGAGCTCCCGGTTGACCAGGTGCCGCCGCCTGTGCCAATCCAATGCCCTCCGTGATCATGAGCAATGTAGCTATCGCCGCGATTAATTTCGAATTCATTTTTTACATGTCCTTTTTTTCCGTGCTCGAGGCAAAACGTTCGGGTGTACATCGCCCTACTCAGGCGTTGGTGTAACCCGACTGTCCTGCCGGGCGGGTCAATTCGCTGCGTTGCCTACGAGTGATGAACCATTCGACGACCCCGACGATCAGCGGCGCGCAAAGCGTCCAGACGGCGAGGGAATACTGCGGAAAAGCGAGTGCGGGATGCATGAGAACTCCTGTGGGTTTGTGAGTGCATGCAGTATTCATCGACCCTCACAGAAGCGAAGTCGGACGGTGTCCCCACCGCACCACAGAATATGGATCCCTCAAGGGTAGGAATTTCGAATCCATCCCCAAGCCTAACGCACGCGCGGCGCTCGTTGAGGCATTGGCAACTCAAGGCGGCCACTGACAAAGAGAGGATCCCTTTTCCTAACAACCGCGGACGAGATCTCCCGGACTCTTGGGCTCCACCATCAAAATGAGGGCGACACCAGTGGACGACGCGTCGGGTAATTCAGTGTCTCGGAGGCAAGCTGTCGGGCTCTTAGGTTTAGGAATCGCAAGCGCTGCGGCCGGTGTTGCTGACGCAAAGCAGTCGCAGGGATCTGCAGGCGTACCGGCGCCCGTGGCCAAGTCCGATCCCAGGACGAAATTCCCGGCCCCGCCGTTTCAAGAACAAACGCAGCCTTGGCCCGGTCTTGCGGGAAAAATGACGCCAAAGCCTGATCACGGTGAACTGACCTACCGCGGCTCGGGCCGCCTCGCCGGTCGCCGCGCGCTGATCACCGGCGGAGACTCCGGGATGGGCCGTGCCGCCGCGATCGCGTACGCCCGCGAGGGGGCTGATGTCGCGATCAATTACTTGCCCGCGGAAGAACCCGATGCCCGAGAGGTGATCGAACTGATTCAGCGAGCGGGGCGGCTTGGTGTGCCGATACCTGGAGACCTGCGGGATCGCGCTTTTTGCCAACGCCTGGTCGATGAGGCCCGCCAGAAACTCGGCGGGCTCGATATTATCGTTTGCAACGCAGGCCGGCAGCAGGCGAAACCCTCGATCCTCGACATCAGCGACGAAGATTTCGACGCCACGATGAAAACCAATATTTATGCGCCGTTCTACATCATCAAAGCCGCTCTCCCGCATTTGACGGAAGGCTCCTGCATCATCGGCACGACCTCCGAGCAAGCCTACGACCCCGATCCGGATTTGTACGACTACGCGCAGACGAAGGCGGCGACGATGAATTACGTGAAGTCGCTCGCCAAACAATTAGGGCCCCGAGGAATTCGCGTCAACGCCGTCGCGCCGGGGCCCATTTGGACGCCACTGCAGATCAGTGGCGGCGCCCCGGTGGCAAAGTACACGCTCTTCGGCAGCACGACCGCCTTGGGTCGGCCCGGCCAACCCGCGGAACTGGCATCGATCTACGTGCAGCTCGCCGCCAGCGATGCCAGTTTCACGACGGGCAACGTCTATGGGGCTGGCGGCGGAAAGGGTCAGCCGTGAGGAAGGCCTCCCTACCAAGCCCGGGCCACGTTAGGAATGCCCACAGATCAGCCACGAAACCACGGGTGGCCGGTTTGAGCAGTGGCAGAGGTGCTGCGTCATGCCGTGAGCCGACGTACCGATTGCTCATCGTCGATGACAACGTCGGGGTGACCGACTCGCTTGGTGTTCTCCTCGAGATGTCGGGTTTGACGGTGACGGTGGCGAGTTCCGGCGCATCCGCGATGGCATCCTTTGCGGCGGCGCCTGCACACATTGTGCTCGTCGATTTGGGGATGCCGCAGATGAACGGATTCGAACTCGCAAAACAACTGACGACGTTTTCCACGCCGCCGCTGCTGTTGCTTGCGATGACGGGTTGGGCGCGGCCCGGAGATGCCGAGGCGGTGAGAGCGGCAGGCTTTGATCATTACCTGACCAAACCCCTCGACACCGAGGCGCTCGAATCGTTGATTTGGCAAAGGCTTGGCGTCTATACGCGCTCGGGAAGGGCCTTCGATTGCGGCAGTAAAATTATTTTCACGCGGATTCATCGTTCATGAAGCCCGTGGAGCTCTTGGGCTGGGCAAGCTCCTTCATTCTCCTCCTCACCCTGATTCGGCAGGTCCATACGCAGTGGCAAACGCGAGCGACGGCGGGCGTCTCCAAGTGGCTATTCGTGGGGCAGATCAGCGCCTCGGTCGGCTATACCGTTTATAGCTTCCTGCTGCATAACTGGGTGTACGTGAGTTCAAATATCGCAATTCTTTTGACGGCGATCATCGGCGAGTGCATCTTTCTTCGGAATCGTCGCGTTGCGCGGCGACGTACCCCGTCGCAAACAGCCGTTGCTGCGCAATCGTCCGAGCCGGCGTGCTAAGCCGCTGCGCCCCGACGCCCCTCGTCGGCGCCGAGTTCGGGTTGAGAAGGACTTTTCGGATGACTCCGCGCGCATCGAGGCAATTTATCGGTTAACTTAGCGCGTCGAACGACGAATTCTTAGCCCTAGGACGCGGAGCCTGAATTATGACCCTCTCCGTGCTCCGTCGGATCGTAGGTTTTTTGCGAAACATCAAGGACATCGTGTTTCAGGCCTCCACTGCCTGGATCGAGCACGATGTGTCCACGATGGGAGCCGCACTGGCCTTTTACACGGTCTTTTCGGTGGCTCCGATTCTCATTATCGCGACGGGTATTCTCGGCATGCTCATCGGCGTGGATACCGTGCGAGCCAACCTCTTGCCTCAGATGAAAAACCTCTTGGGTGACGCGGGCGCCGCCGCCGTCCAGACACTGCTTGCGAGCGCGAGCGACCTGGGCAAGAGCAGGTCAGCGACCGCGATTGGAGTCGGCACGTTACTACTCGGCGCCTCCACGGTCTTCGTCGAGTTGCAGAACTCCCTCGACCGGATTTGGGGTATCCCGAAGCGCAACCGAGGGCGTGGAGTCTTTCGCATCGTGCGCTCGAGATTTTTATCGCTCGGGCTCGTGTTCGGGGTCGGCTTTCTGCTCATGGTCTCTCTCTTGGTGAGTACGCTCCTCGCGGCGTTGGGTGCCTGGCTCGCCGCCTACTTGGGCGAATGGAAAGCATCGATCATCGCCATCGAAGTCGCGGTGAGCGTCATGATATCCACCGTTTTGTTCGCGCTCGTCTACAAATATGTACCGCAGGAACGTCTCTATTGGCCCGAGGTATGGGTCGGCAGCCTGGTAACGGCCGTACTCTTCAATATCGGCAAATCGGCAATTGGATACTATTTGGGCAAGAGCGCGTTTTCGTCCGTTTACGGCGCCGCGGGGTCGTTATTAGTCCTGCTGCTGTGGACTTATTATTCGGCACAAATATTTCTCTTTGGGGCAGAGCTGACGAAGAGCTATGCATCGGTCATGGGAAGTCCGACTTCTACGACAGCACCGCCACCGCCGCCGCAATAGTCCGCTGTAAGCCCTGCGGGGCGGGGTGACCCGTACGGCTCGTCCTAGGACGGGAATCCGAAAGATCTGACGCCAGAGTGCGGCTCCGCGGAAGTTCGTCCCCCGAGCCACATCGCTACAGTACGCGCATCGACACTAGAACCGGGACGGTCCATGACAACGCTCATTCCCATGTGGATTCTTGGCGCGCCCTTCATCGGAATTCTCATTCTTGCATTCAGTTTCAAAGGGCCGAGCGCCATGGGGGGAACCCTACCGCGGACTCGGCGCATCGTTCGAGCGGCCCCGGATTCGTCCGCTCCGATCTTGCAACCCATGCACCCGGAGGCGATTCGGCGCAACCCTTGAACGGATCGCATCGCGTCGCGCCGCCTTTCAATTAACCGCTTGCCAGGAATATAAGGAGCCCGTATGTCTCTCATAGATAAAGTAGTCGCCGCTGTCACACCGCCCGAGAGTGAAGAGCAGCGTGCCGAGGCGCGTGCCAAGGCGCGCGCCGCCGCAATGGAGGGGGATTGGTTGTCGCTGGTGCTCGATCATCACCAGCAGATCGAGGCGGCCTTTGTCGCCGTGAAGAGCGCGACCGACGCCGCGAGTCGCGGCGATGCGCAAGAGCACTTGGCTTTGCTCCTGACTGGCCACTCGATCGCAGAGGAAGCCGTCATTTATCCCGCGCTCGTAAAGGCCGGGGAGGAGGGCCATTCCACGAAGGCGTATACGGAACAATCCGCGGCAAAAGTGCAGATGGGACTTCTGGAAGACTTGGACCCGATGAGTCAGGACTACTTGGACAAGCTCGAGCACATCCGCGGCGCCGTGGCCCACCATGTCTACGAAGAAGAGGGCAACTGGTTCGTGGACCTGAAACAGAAGTTGGCGCCGGCAGACCAGACGAAACTGACCTTCCGCTACCAGCAGGAATTTTCGCGCTATACCCGCGGTTCTGAGGAAGACGAGTTCGAGGTACCGTCGGCAGCTTCCCGAATGCACGATCCGCTCACGGGGGCGAAGGCGAAAAATTAGCTTTCCGGCCTCCGGCCGTTTGCCCTAGGTAGGGGGGTGCCGCGGTGTTTACGCGCCGCGGCGCGATCGGAATGCCCGTCCGTCCGTCAGCACGGCTGCCATGAAGGCGGTCGCGGTTGGGTACTGGCCGCCATAGGGTCTCCGTTAAGTTAACCGGCAACGGTCCAATCCCTTGAGTTTGCGAGGATTGGGCGAGAGAACGCTGGCGCAGGGCTCCCCGCGGGCACGCGGGCGGAGGCTCGGCGCCGTGCTTAAGGTTCTCGCAGAACACGCCGATAGAGCAGTAGCTAGGCAAGCGGGCCGTCTCGTGACTACCCGGCCGTCTGCCCCCTGCACGTGGATCTGGAGAGCCTCATTCCAAAAACGTCGAAGATACGGGATTCAGAGCCGTCGGCCGCCGCCATCGTACCGCAGTCGCCTCCGCCCGAGGAATCTGACCCATTGACGGGCCTATGCTCGCGAGCGGCGCTGCATCGAGTGCTCAGCGAGACGTTGCACGGTGCGACACCCGGGGGGCCGCTCCCCGCGCTGTTGGCACTCGATTTGGACCGCTTTCAGGTCGTCAACGACAGCAACGGTATCGAAACCGGCGATGGTGTCTTGAGTCGCGTCGCGCGGCGAATTCTGGGCGCCGTGCCGAGGAGTGCCACGGTCGCAAGAATCAGCGGCGACGAATTTGCCGTCTTGATGGTCGATGGAAGTCAGGGCACTGAGGTCGCCGCAAGGCTGCTCGAACTCATTGCCCGCCCCTACGCCGTCAATGGTCACGCCATGGCGCTGAGCGTCAGCATCGGAGTGGCTCGAGCCACGGGAGCGCTCCAGAACGCCGACGATCTGCTGCGGTCTGCGAATATTGCGCTACACCGCGCGGAAGCGGAGGGCAAGAATCGTTGGTGCCTGTTCGAGCCATGGATGCAGGAGCGCGCGAGCACGCGACAGGCGCTCGAGATGGACCTGCGTGCAGCCCTCGCATTGAACAGAATTGAACTGCGCAAGGCGACTCCCGTCGAGCAATTCGCGATTTATTACCAGCCCCAGGTCGCTGCGACGACCTCGCACCTGCTCGGCTTCGAGGCGCTCGTTCGCTGGCGACATCCTGTGCGGGGAATCGTCGGACCCGACCAATTCATTCCGCTGGCCGAAGAGATCGGCCTCATCGGCTTGCTGGGCGATTGGGTATTGCGCACCGCGTGCAAGACGGCCGCTGCCTGGCCGGCCCCTCGGACTGGCAAGCCATATCAGGTGGCCGTCAACGTTTCCCCGGTACAACTGCGCGAGCGGCGTGCCCTGGTGGCGAGCATCACCGAGGCCTTGTCGGAATCCGGTTTGGCGCCGGAACGGTTGGAAATCGAAATCACCGAAAGCGCCCTGATCGGGGACAACTTGGAGACGCTACGGGACATCAAGGCCCTGGGCGTAACGCTGTCCTTGGACGATTTCGGGACGGGTTATTCGTCGCTGAGCGAGCTGGCACATTACCCCTTTGACCGACTCAAGATCGACCGCGCCTTCGTCCGCGAGCTCCCGACCGGCGATGAACTCAACCCCGCGAGCGCACGCCAGGCCCGCTGGATGCTCCAAGCCATTGCGTCGCTGGGCGCGGGATTGGGGATGTCCACCGTCGCCGAGGGCGTCGAGACCGAGGCGCAGGCCGACATGGTCCGTCAGGCCGGCGTCACGGTCGTTCAAGGTTATCTCATCGCGCGACCGACCCCCGAGTCCGAACTCGGCGCCTTGATTCGTCGGCTCGAGCGCGATGGAGCCACCCGGGATTCACTCACTCCATTTCCTATAGAGGAACCGACGACATGAAAGAACAGCTCTGCAGTCTTGCCTACTTCAGCCGCAATGCCATCCACGGATCTGCCGCAGAGATGAGCGCAGAAATCGAGGCCATCTTGGCGACGGCGCGCCGCAATAACGCTCGTCATGGGGTGACCGGCGCGTTGTTGTTCAGTGATGGGTGCTTCGCGCAGGTCCTGGAGGGGGCGCGCGACGATGTCGAGACGGTCTTCGAGACGATTCAGTGCGACCCGCGGCACAAGGACGTGACCATCATGCACCTCCACCCGGTCGAGCAACGCAGCTTCGGTGCCTGGTCGATGGCGTTTGGCGGCATCGACGGGGTGTCGGTCGATCCGCGAATCAACGCAGACGGCATGGGCCCGGTGGAGGGTATTTTGACGGTGCAAGCCGGTACCAACTTGCTGGCCGCGCTGCGCAGTGTCGTGCGCCGAGATGATTTGGCACGACGCGACGAGCTTGGCACCGAGGGCCAGAAACCCCTCTAGCCTTCACCGCGGCAATGGCCGCTCGTCCTCGCCCCGGCGTTTGTGGTATCCCTTTGCCGTCAGAAAAATTCCGCTGGCCCTGATTTCGTAATTTCGGGGCCCTGGTTCGTATACCGGTGGTATGTTCGACCATGAGCTGACTTCGAGGGCGTCCATGGAAAGCGACACGCAAGGAATCGCGCGTGGGTTGCGCCAAGGAGACGTCGTTTTCCTTGCGACGCTGGTCGAGCAATACCAATACCGGCTCGTTCGGTATCTCGTCTCTCTGTCCGGCAGGCGCGATGGAGTCGACGATCTCGTTCAGGAGACCTGGCTGCGCGTCCTCGAGCGAGGCGGGTCCTACGACGGGCGCTCCCGTTTCGAACCCTGGTTCTTCCGGGTGGCACGCAATATTGCTCTCGATTCCCTGCGTAAGCGACCGATGCTGAGTCTGGATTCGGAGGAGGAGCAGGGCCGCCCAGCGCCGAGTTGCGGTGCGCCCTCGCCCTACACGCTGGCGGCGAGGACACAGGATGCCGAGCGGCTCGCGCACTCGCTGCAGGCGCTGGATCCCGTCTACCGCGAAGTGCTCGTGCTGCGTTTCCAAGAAGAGTTGTCTCTACAGGAAATATCCACGATCGTCGGAGCGCCCGTCTCGACCGTCGCTTCCAGAATTTATCGAGGGCTGGCAACGCTGCGGCCGCAGTTCGAGGGAGAAACCGCATGAGTATCGACGAGCACGAACGTTTCCAACGAATGATCGACGAAACTCTGGCGGGCGTTCTTGCGGCGCAGAGCGAACACGCTTTGCGCGCGCATCTGTCGACTTGTGCCGGCTGCAAAGGCTATCTCCGCGCCAGCAAGCGGGTGATCGCGGGCCTCGGAGGTTTTTCCTTCGAGGTCACTCCCACGCTCAATGCCAGGGTACTGGCCGCTGTGGTGGCGCAGGCGGAACCGGCGCGACAGACCCTGGCGCGGCACAGCGGGGCAAGGCGACAGCGCAACCGGCAATGGAGGAACTGGGGTGCGTTGGCTCTTGCGTTTGCGTTGTCATACTTGGGCTCGGAACTCGTGTATCAGGTGGCCACGCGCCTCGCAATCCCCCTGCAGATCGACACGGCGCGAGTCCAGGCCGGCGTGCTCGTATTTTGGCTGCTGCCATCGATCTGCGCGGCTGTTTGTCTACTCGCGGCGCCGGGTGAAAAGAGAGGTATTGCATGACACAGCAATCATCGGTCCTGATGGTCGCGTTCCTGGTCGGGCTCGCGGTGGCGGCGGTCCTGTTGCGACCCGCCACGCGGAAGCTTCTACCGGGTGTTGCGATGGCCGTCGCAGCGCTGGCGATCCCCGTGAGCGAAGTCTATTTTTTCTCGACCCGGGGCCGTTCTTTCCTGGCTGCCGAGGGATTGCTCAGTACCGTGCCGGACGCGCTCTGGTTTGGCTTGACGTTCGGCGTGTTTACCGCGGCTTTTTTCCTTGCCCTGGGCTATGTTTACGGCGACGCAAAAAGGCGGCAGATGCCCGCTTGGGCCTGGGTGATCGCCGCTTTTCTGATTCCGAATCTCATCGGGTTCGTGCTCTATTTTTTATTTCGCGGGCCTCTCCTCCGCCCGTGCGGCTCCTGCGGCATGCCCATTCGCAGGACAGACGCATTCTGCGCGCACTGCGGGCGCGCGCAGGACGCCCCAATCGCACCGATCGCAGCCGAGAGGGGATCCGTCTGAAGCACTCGGCTGCCGGTGGTCATGCAACGCAAACGGAGGTTCCTATGAACCGTCATCCTGCCTTACAGGGAGCCTTGATCTTGATAGGCTCGTTTTATTGCTTTTGGGGCTATCTGCTGTTCGACAATTTGTGGCACTCCCGGTGGCTCAGCGGGCACAGCGACGTCGTGCCCATGTTCCTGAGCCTGAACACGGCGCTCGGGCCCTGTCTGTTGCTCGCCGCAAGGGAGCCGGGCAAGCATCGCTTGATGATCGCCTACGGGGCGTGGTCGAGCCTTGCCCATGGGTTCACGATGACCATCATGTCGGCGCAAGCCGTGGCGCACGGAATGCACCGGCAGGATAGTCCCCAGGACATCGTCATCTTTGTCGCCATTGGCGTCGTCTTGCTGGCGCTACTCCCGGCGAGCCCTGCCTCGTCGCTCGTTGCCTCCCCGCAAACGATGACTCGCTTGCGCTGAGTCCCTCGATGCCGGTTTCGAGGAGGCCGACCTCAGGGGTTCGTGGACAGCACGAAAGCGTTCAGCGTATTGCCGGCCGGAACGATCAAAAGACCATCCCCGGCCGACAGTCCGGTTGCGCCCTGGGTCGCATTACCGCCCGTCGCGGGGCCCGCGATGGGGGCACCGAGGCTGACGGTCCAGACTTGGGCGCCCGTCGCGGCATTGAGGGCGTAGAGATTGCCGCTCGATGACCCGACGAATACGGTGTTGTTGACCACGATCGGCGCCGTCACCAAGCCGCCATCCCCCGCGAAACTCCAGAGAATCTGATTGTTGCTGAGCGCGATGCCTTGCAAGGTCGAGTTGTCGAGAACGAAGGCGGACGATGGCGAGATGGCCGGTGGTGCACTGGCGGAAAACGCGCCGAGCGTCGCTCCCGACTCCGCCGAGTAGACATTCCCGGCATAGAAGCCGGGGCTCAGCGGCGCATACATGAGGCCGCTGCCGACCACGGGCGTGTTGCCTCCGCCGCCCTCACAACCGGTATTGTTCGACCAAATCACCGCACCCGACGCGGGCTGCAGGTCGAAGGCATAACAAACGGGCGCCGCGTAAACCCCATCCACCGTCAGGGCTGGAGAGCCGTTCGTGCCCGAAACGCTTTGTTGCCATACCTGAGCCCCCGTGGTTTCGTTGAACGCCGTCAATAGGCCGTCGTCGAGGGTATACACGAGGCCCGCGCCGGCAACCGGCGGCGATTGGGTCGCAAATTGGCCCGGTATCGTCGCGCTCCACAGCGCATTGCCGGTCGTCGCCTCGAGGGCTGACAGGATCCCGGTCGTGGTGTAGGTCCCGCTGTCGACGAACAGGATGCCCGCATCGTAGGTGATGCCCGCGACGCCGGCGAAAGCGATCGGCCCCCACTCGGTCGCACCCGTGGAGCCATTGAGGGCCGACAATTGGCTGTTGCCGTTGACGCTCGCCGCGACATAGACGACGTTGCCGACGATCAGCGCGTAAGACGGCTCGCCGCCCAAGTTGACGGACCAGCTGGCGCCGCTGGGCAGGGACGCCGTTTTGAAGGCGACGTAGCCGCTATGACCGTTGTTGATCTGATAAGACACCGCATCGACCGACGCTGCGACGATCGTCAGGGTCAGGGCGGAGGAGGTCCCTCCCTGGTTGGCGGGATTGATCACGGTGACGAGCGCACTGCCCACGTTCGCCACGGCCGCCGCGGTGACCGGCGCGCTCAGCGTGGACGACGAGACGTAGGTCGTCGTCAACGCCGTTCCGTTCAGCGCGATGCTCGAGTTCGTGGAAAAACCGGCGCCGAACACCGTGAGGGTGAAGGCGCCATTCCCCGCGGGTACCTTCGCCGGGGAGAGTGAACTCAAGGCCAAAGCGGGCAGCGCTTGGATGACGAGGCTGAGCGAGTTCGAGGGCAGCTTGCCCGAGGCCGGATCCTCGATGGTGACCGCGGCCGTACCGGCCGTCGCGACGTCCTGCGCGGTCAGTTGCGCGACCAACTGTCCCTGATTATTGAGGCTGGTCACGCGCGCGTTGCCATTGAGGTAAACCACGGCCGTGGCGGTGAAGTACTGGCCGCTCACGGTGAGTGTCAGCGCACCCTGCCCGGCAATCACCGTCGACGGGGCGATGCTGGCGGCTACCGGGACGGCGGGAGTCACGTTGAGCGTGAGCGCATTCGATGGGATGTTGCCGGACGCCGGATCGAGCACGTTGATGACCAAGGCGGTTCCAGCGCTGGAGGAAAACACCGTGGGTCCAATGGTGATTTGGGTCGCCGATACGTAGGTCGAGGAGACGGGGGAGTTGTTGATCTGCGCAACCGTCGATTGCGTGAAATTCTTGCCCGTCAAAGTCACGACGCCGGTGCTCAACGAGGAGACGGAAGACGGCGAAACGGCGGTCAAGCTCGGCACGGGAGGCGCGCTCGTGACGCTGAATTCGCTGACACCGGACGTGCCTCCCGCGGCTGCATCATTGAGGACCGTCACCGCGACGCTCGCCGCGACCGCGATCTGCGCGGCGGACACTTGCGCGGTCAATTGGGTTGCCGAGTCGTACGTCGTCGGTAGGGCGACCCCATTCCAGAGCACCTGCGCGGTTGCCGCGAAGTTCGTGCCCGTGATGGTGAGCTGAAAGCTGGGGTCGCCCGCCGTTGCCGATGATGGCGCGAGCGAAACGATGGTCGGCGCCGCCTGGTCCGTGATCGTGAATTTCACGACGCTCGAGCCCGCGTCCCCGCTCGCGGGGTCGGTCACCGTCACCGAGGCGGTCCCCGGGCTCACGAGATCGGACGCCGGGACACTCGCCGTGAGGGAGGTCGCGGAAACATAGTGGCTCGTCAGGGCCACGCCGTTCCAGTTGAGGACGGAGGTGGTGGTGTATCCCGAGCCGGTGGCCGTGACGATCAGATCCGCGCTGCCAGCGACCGCCGTTGCGGGGACGAGCGACGTGAGGACGACGGTCGGTGCGGGGACGGGCGTCGAAGAGCTGCCGCCTCCCCCGCCACAGGCGGCGGTGAGAAAACCCAACGCGGCCACGAACGCCCAGAGTCGAAACGCACGCCGGCTCGAACACGTCTTTGTCATAATCCCTCATTCCCGTCCCTGCGAATGCCGCGGCATGCTTACCGATCGTGGCCTCGAAAGCAAGCCACCGCATCGGTGGGCCGGTCGCTCCGTCGGCGTGTTCGGGCGCAGGCGCCGTGTCCCCAAACATGCCGGCGCGCTCGACCGCCGAGCGCGCTGTTTCCAGAAACCCCCGGCTCCCGCGCTACAATGTCGACAACCTATGGGCAATATCACCATTCTCCTCGGTGAGCTGCGCACCGGTAACGAGCACGCTCGCTCCGAGCTGTTCACCCAGGTCTACGATGAGCTGACCCGAATTGCCAGAATCCGTCTTCCGGGCGGCCAACAGGCTTTTTTGGACGCTCCGAGCCTCGTGCACGAGGCCTATCTGCGGCTCTCGGAAAAGGAAATCCCGTCCTTGCGCGACCGCCGGGAATTCTTCGCGTATTCCGCGGCGGTGATGCATAGCGTGATCGTCGACATCGCGAGGCGTCACAACGCGCAAAAACGCGGTTCCGGCCAAAGTCATCTGACTCTCTCGAATGTCGATGCCGAGGGCAATGCCCACACGGTGGACGCGGAAGCGCTGCACGAGGCGCTGGGCAAGCTCGAACGCATCGACAACCGCGCGTTTCGCGTCGTCGAGATGCGCTATTTCGCGGGGCTGTCCATCGAGGAAGTCGCCGCGGTCTTGGAACTGTCGCCGATGACGGTGAAGCGCAGCTGGAAGAGTGCGCGCGCGTTTCTGCTCGAAGAGCTGCAGGGGTAGATCGCAGCCGGCGGGATGATCCGAACCGGTCCGACAATGCGTTTCTCCCTCGACGCGTCACGCTTCGGGGATCCCGTGGATTCATCTCACCCGCCGTCGATCTCGGCCCAGGTTCGGGCTATGGTAAGGTCATCGCGCATCCTAAGGTCACCATGAAGCTGGACGAACAAACCTGGGCGCGATTATTTCCGTGGCTCGACAAGGCGCAGGATGTTCCGGTCGCGGATCTGGCCGAATGGATCGCGCGTATCGTGGCGGAGCAACCGGAGATCGGCATACCGCTGCGCGAAGTGCTCGCGCAGAACCCACTCTCGGACGACGATGATTTTCTCCACGTTCCGGTCCGCGTGCCGCAGGATCGGCTGCGTCGGGCGGGCCAGCCCGTGGGCGCGTATACGCTCGACACGCTCCTGTCCGACGGCGGCATGGGCGAGGTGTGGCTGGCACACCGCAGCGACGGGCAGTTCGAAGGGACCTTCGCCGTCAAGCTGCTGCGTCTCGAATCCTCAGGCGCCAAGGCGCTCGATCGCTTCCAACGCGAAGGCCGGTTGCTCGCCCGTTTGACCCATCCGCATATCGCGCGGCTCATCGATGCGGGGGTGACACCGGACGCGCAGCCTTACCTCGTCCTCGAGTACATCGACGGGGAGCACATCGACCAGTTCTGTCAGGCGCGCGCGCTCGACACCCGTGCGCGCATTCGCCTGTTCTTGGATGTGCTCATGGCCGTCGCGCACGCCCATACCAGCCTGATCATCCATCGCGACATCAAAGCCTCGAACGTGCTCGTGACCGCCGACGCCGAGGTCAAGCTCCTCGACTTCGGCATTGCCAAGCTCATCGATCCCGAATCGACGCCCGAGGAGCGCGGCCAACTGACGCGCATCGAGGACGTGGCCCTCACGCCGAGCTATGCCGCCCCGGAACAGATTTTGGGAGAACCGCTGTCGACGGCGACCGACGTGTACCAGCTCGGCGTCTTGCTGCACGTCCTGCTGGCGGGATGCCTCCCGCCGGGCAAACTCGATTCGACGCGCACGACGCGGGTCAAGGCGGCGCTCGGCGAGAGTTCGGTGCGGATGTCGAATGCGGTCAGCGGTCGTTTACGCAAGGAGCTCCAAGGTGACCTCGATGCGATCGTCGAGAAAGCGCTGCGCAGCCGGCCGCAGGATCGCTACGCGACGGCCGCTGCGCTGTCCCTGGATCTGCAGCGTTATCTCGACCACGAACCGGTCACGGCGCGGGCCGGTTTGTTCGCCTACCAGGCGTCCAAATTCGTCCGGCGGCATCGCGTCGCCACCGCCTTCGTCACGATGGTGACCCTGCTGTCGGTGCTGGCATCGGGTGCAGCCGTCGTCGCCATTCAACAGCGACACGAAGCCGAGCGTCAAACCGCGGAGACCTTGAAAGCGCAGGCGCGGTCGCTGACGCAGGCGGCCGCGCAGCGCCTCAAGAATGACGATGTATCGGGCGCCCAGGACATCATACTCGCCGTCCTTGCCGGATCCGCGCTCGGACGGGTTCCGACGCCGACGGCCGTCAGCGTGTTTCAAGAGATACGCGCGGCGGACACGCAGCTGGCGGTGCTCTCGGGCCATGGCGACCCCGTCGCTTCCGCCCGCTATTCCCCGGACGGCACGCGGATCCTCACCGCATCCTTCGACGGGACCGCCCGGATCTGGGATGCCCGTTCGGGGGTGCAACTCGGCGTGTTGTCGGGCCAGGCTGGCGTCCTGTATTCCGCCGTCTACTCGCCCGACGGGACCCGCATCGTCACGGCAGCCGATGGCAAGGTCGCGACGATCTGGGATGCCGGCACGGGAGCCAGGCTCGCGGTGCTGACGGGTCATCGAGAGCGTGTCCGTTGTGCCGCCTTCTCGCCCGACGGCGCGCGCATCGTCACCGCGTCCGCGGACCGGACTGCCCGCGTCTGGGATGCCCGCACGGGAACGCAACTCGCGCTGCTCGCGGGTCATGGCGATCCCGTGCTTGCCGCCGCCTACTCACCCGACGGCACGCGCATCGTCACCGCCTCCGTCGACAAGACGGTGCGCATCTGGGATGCGCGCACGGGCGCGCAGCTCGCGCTGCTCGCGGGTCATGGGGGCCTGGTGCTGTCGGCGGCCTACTCGCCCGACGGGACGCGCATCGTCACGGCATCGGCCGACGAGACCGCCCGCATCTGGGATGCGCGCACGGGCGCGCCGCTGGCCGTGCTCGCCGGCCACGGCAGTCCCTTCTATTCCGCGCGCTACTCGCCCGACGGGACGCGCATCGTCACCGCATCCCAGGACAAGACCGCGCGGATCTGGGACGCGGTGTCCGGAACGCCGCTGGCGGTGCTCTCCGGTCATGGCGATTTCGTCCTGTCCGCCGCGTACTCACCCGACGGTAGGCGCATCGTCACGGCGTCCGAAGACAAGACCGCACGGATCTGGGATGCGCGCACGGGCGCGCAGCTCGCGGAGCTCTCGGGCCATGCGGATTTCCTGACTTCCGCCACCTACTCGCCCGATGGCACGCGGGTGCTGACCGCCTCCAACGACAAGACCGCGCGGATCTGGGATGCGCGAGCGGGTGCGCCCCTCACCGTGCTCTCGGGTCATGCGGGTTTCGTCAATTCGGCCGCCTATTCGCCGGACGGCACGCACGTGGTCACCGCCTCGTCGGACAAGACCGTGCGCGTTTGGGATCCCACCACGGGGGCGCAGCTCGCGGTGCTCTCCGGCCAGGAGCAAAACGTTCTGTCGGCAGCCTATTCGCCCGACGGCGCGCGCATCGTCACCGCCTCCGTGGACAAGACGGCCCGGATCTGGGACGCCCGGAACTTGCGGGAACTCGCCGTACTCGCCGGCCATGGCGGCTACGTCAATACGGCGGTCTATTCACCGGACGGCATGCGCATCGTCACCGCCTCCGTGGACAAGACCGCCCGAATTTGGGACGCCCACACGGGCGCCGAACTGGTCGTGCTCTCCGGCCACAGCAATGCCGTGAACTCGGCCGCGTTCTCGCCGGACGGTAGGCGCATCGTGACCGCCTCGTTCGACAAGACCGCCCGGATCTGGGATGCCCGTTCGGGGACCGAGCTCGGGCGGCTTGCGGGCCACGGGGATCTCGTCGTCTCGGCGGCCTACTCGCACGATGGCACGCGCATCGTCACCGCCTCCCTCGACCGGACCGCACGAATCTGGGATGCCGAGACCGGAACCCAGCTCGCCGTGCTCGCGGGCCCCGTCGGTGGCGCCGCCTATTCGCCCGACGGCACCCGGATCGTCACCGCCTCGACCGACAAGACCGGCCGAATCTGGGACGCCCGCGTTCCCGGCTCGGTGGAAGCCCAGATCCGGTGGGATCAGGCGGCACAAACCGATCCCCTGCCGGAAAGCGATCGCACCGAACTCGGTCTGTTGCCCGAAGCGCGCGTGCGCCGCTGGGAATCGCGATCCTCGGCCTGCGATCAGGCGGCCGCGGCATTCTACGATCCGGATCGCCGCACCCGTGGGCTCGCGCAAGCGATGATCGTGGCCGATGTCGCCGCGGCCGGTTGTTTGCGACCCGTCGATGCACGCGACAACCCACCACGATCGACCTACGAGGCAGCGCGCGCCCTGCTGGCGAAGTCCGACGTGCAGGGCGCGAAGGCAGGGTTCGAAGCCGCCCTGTCCGCGGGGTATCGCGTCGCGGGCGTCGATCTGGCCAACCTCCTCTTCGACGCCTCCGCGGGTGTCCACGATCCCGAGCGTGCGGTCGCGCTCGATGAGGCGGCATGGCAGGCAGGCGTGCCGATCGCGGCCTATTTCCTCGGACGCTTTTACGAGGCCGGCGTGGCCGATGCGCCGCCCGATCTCGCCCGGGCCTGGGAATGGTACGAGAAAGGCGCGACGGCGGGAGAACCCCATGCGCTCGCGCGGGTGGCCGAGCGGGCCGAACGACAGGCGCTCACCGAGGGCGATCCGGGAACGGCTGCCGGTCTGTGCTTGCAGGCGTTTGCCGACTATGCAGCGGCCGCCGAACGCGCCTATGACGAAGACTGGCCGGACGAGGCCTGGAGGCACTGGCGCTACCGCCGCGCGACGCTGGCGCGACTGCTCGCGACGCAGGGGATGATGCAGCGGGTCGCCGACACCTACGCCGAGGTGCTCGAGCGCCGGCCGCGAAGCGGACTCTCAGCGACGGGGTCAGTGCCTTGAGCGCGCGAACCGCGGCGGCCCCTCCCGACGAGGGAACACCGCGATGGCGACGAGCAGTGCCGCGCAAGCGTAGACGAACAGGTTGCCGAATCTCGCATAGATGCCGCCGCCGCCGCGCAGCAGCGCCACGGAAAACAGCTTGCGATCGGCCGGATGCGGCTCCCGGTACGGGTCCACGCTGTAGGTCTGATCGATGAGGCGGCCATTGGAATCGATAGAGGCCGAGACGCCGGAGTTGACGGCGCGCACGAGCGCGGTGCGCAGTTCGACGCTGGCAAACACCGACAGGGCCAGGTGTTGCCACGGCTCGGTGCCTGCCCCGAACCACGCGTCGCTGGTGAGGTTGACCAGCAGGTCGGGTGCGAGCGCGGCGGTGCGACGCAAGTACCCCGGCAGAATATCTTCGTAACAGATCACCGGCGCGAGGCGCAGTCCTGGCGACGGGGGACCTGCGCCCCCGAGCAAATTCGGGCCCGTGCCCGGAGTGAACCGACCGGCGCCCTCCGGCAGTTGTCGCCGCAGCCAGGGAAACCGGCCGATGTCCGGGAGGTACTCGCCGAAGGCGACGAGCCGGGTCTTGTCGTAACGACCGGCGGCGTGTCCCTCGGCGTCGATGAGCAGCGCCGAGTTATACGCCTCGCCCGGCATGCTGTCGGCGGTCGAGGCGCCGATCACCGTGGGCACGCGGAAGTCGCGACGAATGCGCCGCGACGGCGCGAGCGCCGCCTCGTCCTCGAAGCGGCGCGGCAACCGAAAGGGATAGCTGCCTTCGCTCCACACGACGAGCTCGGCACCCGCCTGCTGCAAGCGCTGCGTCTGCGCCTGCAGGGCTGAGAGCTGATCGAGGGCTTGTTGCTCGCTCAAGCGCCCGCGTGCCGGCAAGGCCAGATTGGGTTGCACGATGCCGACGGCCAAGCGGGGCGAGTGCGCGATGCGCCGATCCATCTCGCGCATGCGCCAGGCGCTGCCGCCGAGAATGGCCAACAGGAGCAGCGCCGCGGCGAGCACCGGCACCCGCGCGGCCCGACCATCGCGCAGGAGATCGTAGAACGCGCCGTTGACCAGCAGGAGCAGGGCGGAGACTCCGTAGGGGCCGGTGATCTCGGCCACTTGAATGACCATCGGGTGCCAGGCCTGCGTGATGAAGCGCCCGTACGGAAACAGCTCCGGCAGCAGCCATTCACAGACGCCGATCAGCGGCGGCGCAAGCAGGGCGAAGGGAAGGGGGCGCTGGGCGCGCAGTAAACGCGCGCCCAGCGTGAACGCGAGCAGGACCAAACCCTGGTAAGCACAGAACAGCGCAAAGATCGCGAGCGAGGCGAGCGGTGACAGGGAGGCGAAACGCTCGAGGACCTGGACGATCCAATGGAAGCCGCCGGCATTTTCGACGACGCCTGCCCACCATCCGACGATCAGCGCCTGCCGCAGGGTCGGCGCCCGATCGATCGCGAGGAGCATCGGGACGGCGGCGATCCAGCCGAGCGCCGATACATTGAAGGGCGTGCAGGCGAGGAACCACAGCACGCCCGAGAGACTCGCGAGCGCGAAGCCGGCGCGATACGAGGTCCACGCCCCCGTCCAGGCGCTCGCGCGGGCGCGCGGCCCGCGCGGCGCCGCGCGCGATCGGTCGGCCGCGGGCGGTCCCGAAGCCGACGCGCCCCGGCTCATAGACTATCGAGGTGGCTCGCCGCGATCGAATAGGGTGTGCCCGGCGCTCCTTGCGTGTAGACCGGCGGTCCCGGGAGCTGATTGATCGGACAATTCGGCGCCGGCGGCGAGCCCGCGGTCGTGCCGCACGGAAACGGCTGGAAGGTGTCACCGTTGACGTAGGCGTTGATCGAGGGGCCGGGCGTGCCCGAACCCGTCGCGTGCAGGTAGGCAGCGGTATAAATGTTGGTGGCCGGATCGACCGCGACGCCGGCGGTCTCATCCCAGGGACTCAGGCCGTCGCCGCTCGTGAACGTCGCACTCAAGAAGGCCGTGGATTGGCAGGCGAAGCTCGGTCCGCTCGGCATGCCGCAGACGACGGCGATCAGCACGTTGCTCGGGTTGCTGCTGCCACCGGCCGAATTACCGAGGCCGAGCACGAGATCGCCGATGCCGTCGATTCCCAAGGCGCCGCTGAAGTACGCGCCATTGGCATTGGAGCCCATCGCAGTGCGCAGCGCGGCGGTGATGTCGACGCCTCCCGCGGCGCAGGGAACGGTGCAGGCATGTATCGTGACGCCCGCGCCGTGCACGGCGTTGCTCGGACCTTCGGCGACATAGATCACCTCGCCACCGGGCGAAGCGACGACACCATAGTAGGCACCCGGTGGCGTGGCCGAGGTATAGACCAGGGTCGTCGTCGTGGGGCCGGTGCCGGCGTTGAATGTGACGACGCCGCTGGTCGCGCCGGACAGTTGGGTCGCATAGGCGTGGCCCGAGCCGTCGTAGGCCAGCCATTCACCGCCGGGGATCGCACCCGGTGGGCCGACCACCGCGCAGCTGTACGCGGGTGCGGAACAGAAATGATAGGTGGCCGTCGTCCCCGGCACGTCCTGGGTCAGGAAAGCCACGTCGTTGCCCGCATCGATCGCCAGGCCGAAGGCACTGACCGCCGTCGGGCTCGCGACCGTGAGGGGCAGCGGGTTCGTCGGCGTGGTGATGTCGTAGACGTGCAGCGTACTCGTATAGCCGGAAGTCGCGGCGACATTCGTGATGATGCCGAGCACGCGCTGGGGCGCGGAGCCACCGCTCGAGGAGGAACCGCTCGAGGAACTGCCGCCGCTCGAGGAGGAACCGCCGGAGGAACTGCCCGACGAGGAGCCGCTCGAGGAGGAACTCGCGCCCGAACTCGCGCCGCTGCTCGAGCCTGAACCGCTGCCGCTCGAAGAGCCGCCCGAGGAACTGCTCGACGTGCAACTCGTGCTGCCTGAACTGGAGCCGCTCGAGCCGCTGGAACCGCTGGATCCGCTCGAACCCCCGGAGCTCGAGCCGCAATTGTCGGGCGGTGAATTGTCGCTGTTGCAACCGTATAGGAAGCTGCCGCCGATGGCCATGCTCGCGAGCAGGCTCAGTGCCGGCAACAGGATACGGCTGCCGGCGAACCTGCGCCGGCGCGCTATCGAAGCAATAGGCATGCAATTCCCCATGACGGTCGGTGTCGAAAACCAAGGTCCCCGCCGATGACGGTTCTCGGCTCTAGAGGGGTTAACGTAAACGCGGCACAAACCGGATCATGGCGCGTGGACCGGTATTGTTTCGAAGGAATGGCGCCTTGCGCGCCGGCGGGGATTGACTTACTTTACGCGCCGAAGCGATTCGCCGGCGCGGCCGGCACCGCTGCCTCGGTCGCGATGGAATCCCCCGTGTGTTTGCAGCGTGATGCCGCCGATCAGTGCCGCGAGCGCTGCGCCCGCGAACACGTCGATCAGGAAGTGCTGCTTGACGAGGCAGGTGGAGACGGCGACCACGGCGGCCGCAAGCGAGGACAGCGGGGCGCGGCGCCCGAGCGCTCGTGACATCGACATCGCGGCCAGCACGGCAATCGAGACATGCAGCGACGGACACAAATTGTAGGGAGGATCGAGCGCGTACAGCACACGCACGGCCGCGGCGCTCGCACCACCCTCGCTCACCGCGGGCCGCAGGCCACTGGCCGAAATCGGATACAGCACGAAACACAGCAGCGACACGAGGATCGTCGCGCCATACGCGAGCGCGGTGCGCCGGATCAACCGCGCCTCGCGGGCCCGGAGCAGCGGACTCAAGGCCAGCGGAAACACACACAAGTAGGGCCAGATCGCCTGCGCCACGAAGGGGATCTGCGCGTCGAGGGGCAGCGTGATCGCCTGCGCCCGGCCTCCCGCGACATGCCAGCCGATGGAAAAATATCCGGCGCCCCAGAGCAGCGCGAGGCCCGTGACCAACACCACGCGTTCGCGCACCGGAAGGGATGGCAGGCCTGCAGGCATCGGTACCTTATGCCCGTTGTGACGCTCGAATGCTAGCCTTCGACCCGCCGCGACCGAGCCCGGACACGACCGAGGATCCGCTGTTCGCCCGACTCCTCGCGTGGTGCGAACAACATCCGCAGAAGCTCCTCTACCGCTTCATGGACGAACGCGGCATCGAGTGCGAGCGGCATACCTATGCCAGCTTTGTCGATCGCGTGCGCCTGATCGCCGGGCATCTGCGTCAAGATCCGCGCCTCTCGCCCGGCGCGCGCATCCTGCTCGTATATCCGCCGGGACTGGAGATGATCTGCGCCTTGTTCGGCTGCGTCGCGGCAGGCTGCGTGCCCGTGCCGACGCCCGCGCCCGCCGCCCACTCCCTGGCCGCCTCCTTGCAGCGCCTGGAGGGCATCGTCCGTGATTGTGAACCGGCGCTGATCCTCACGACGGCGATCGGGTCCGCGTGGCTGCAGCGCGCCGCTCTGCAGGCGCCGGCACTCGCCGGGCTTGCGCAGCGAACCACGGATGATCTGCGCGGGACAGGCGATGTCCATGCAGCGCTCCGCCCCGGCCCCTTGTTTCTGCTGCAATACACGTCGGGGTCCACGAGCCTGCCGAAGGGCGTGATGGTCTCGGTCGCGAATATTCTCGCCAATTGTGCCGGCGTCGCCGATCACGCGTCGGCGGTGGCGGTGTCCTGGCTGCCGCAGCACCACGACATGGGACTGCTCGGCTACTATGTCTATGTCGCGCTGAGCGGGGCGACCACGCATGGGTTCGCGCCGACCGCGTTCGTGCAGCGGCCCCTGCTGTGGCTGGAGACGATCTCCAAATACCGCTGCACGGCATCCTCGGCGCCGAACTTCGCCTTCGAGCTGTGTTTGCGTCAGGACAAGGTGCCGGACGCCGCCTTGCGCGACCTCGATCTGCGTTCGCTGCGCTATTTGATGGCGGCCGCGGAGCCGATCAACCCCGAGGTCTATCGGCGCTTCTTGCGCCGCTTCGAGCCCTGCGGCCTCGCGCGCCGAAGTTTGTTCGTGGCCTACGGTCTGGCCGAGTCGACGCTCGCCGTGTCGATGTATGGGCGCACGGCCCTGTCGGTGGATCGGCAGGCGCTCGAAAGCGGGGTCGTGCGCCTCGCCGACCGCGTCACGCTGATCGAGGGTTCCACGCAGCTCATGAGCACCGGTCGCCCGCTCGAGGGCACCTCCGTCACGATCGTGGATCCGCTCAGCGGTCGGCCTTGCACCGCCACGCAGGTCGGGGAAATCTGGGTCAGCGGCACGAGCAAGTGCCTCGGCTACTGGGGCAAGGCGGAGGCGAGCCGCGAGGCATTCGAGGCACTGCCCGTCGCAGCCCCGGCCGATACGCCGCGCTACCTGCGCACCGGCGACATGGGGTTCTTGCGCGATGGCGAGCTGTATGTCTGCGGCCGTTATAAGGACATGCTGATCGTGCGTGGCAAGAATGTCTTTCCGCAGGACATCGAGCTCTTGGTGGAGCAAGCCCACGCGGAGGCAAGACCCGGCAGCGTCGCGGCCTTCGAGTCCGGCGACGGCATCGTGCTCGTCGTCGGTGTCGGCGCCCGCGGCCGGCCCGATGGGGCGGCCGTGGCGGCGACCATTCGCCGCGCCCTGCAGTTGGAAGTCCGTTGCGTCACCGTGGTGCGCGCGCGTGAACTGCCGAAGACCACGTCGGGCAAGCTGATCCGCTACCTCGCGCGACAAAAATGGCAGCGACAGGAATTTACCGTGCTCGCGGAATGGCGGGCGCAGTCCGAGTCGGCCGTCGGCAAGGACTCGCCGAAGCACGGTTTCCTGGACGCTTTCAAGGCGCGCTATGGACTGCAAGGCGACGAAACGCAGTCCCTGGCCGACGTCGGTGTCGCGTCCCTGGATTTGGTTGCGCTGTTGCATGGCCTGCGCCGGGAGTTGGACGCCCGGGGTGCGGTGGCCGATGCGCAAGTGGATATGAACGCGCTGCAGTCGATGAGCATCGCCCAGCTGTCGCGACTGGCCGAGCGCGCCCACGATCCCCAGTCGTCGCTCGCGGCGCTGATGCAGTCCGTGAACACGGCGCAACGGGCGGCCGACGCCGCGCTGATGCGCGCGGACGCGACACGCACCGGGCCCGCCGTGACGTCCGTCGCGGGCGGCGCGTGCGCCGCCACGCCCCGCGCCATTCTATTGTCGGGCGGCACGGGCTTTCTCGGACCGTATTTGTTGCGCAGTCTGCTCGCGCGGACGACGGCGAACATCCAGGTGCTGGTGCGAGCCGCGACGCCTCCGCAGGCGCAGCAGCGCCTGCGCGCTGCCTTCGCGGAGATTGCCGTCACGGCGCCCGAGCTGCTCGACGCCTTCGATCGCCGCGTTCACGCGCTGACCGCCGACTTGAGCCAGGAGCGATTGGGACTCGATGCGCCGCGTTGGCGCGCGCTCGCCGAGGAAGTGGATACGATCTATCACAACGGCGCCACGGTGAATTACCTGCACAACTACGCCGGCACGCGCGCCGTCAACGTGGCCGGCACCGACGAGTTGCTGCGCCTCGCAGGCGAAGCTCGCCCGAAGGTCTTCAACCAGGTATCCAGCACCTTCATTTTCGGCTGGGCACGGGATCCGGTGCTCCACGAGGCTGATCGCAACGCCACGATGCAGCTCCTCGATTTCGGCTACGCCCAGTCGAAATGGGTGGCCGAGCAACGCGTGTTCGAGGCCGCCCGGCGCGGATTGCCCGTGCGGGTGTTTCGTCCGGCGCTGATCACGCCGACGGGCGCGGAGAGCGGCGGCGGACTCGACATCACCATTCGGCTGCTCAGTTTCATGATCAAACACGGCATGGGCGTCTCGGCGGCCAACGAAGTGAGCTTTTTACCCGCCGATGTCACGGCCAACAACATCGTGGCGATCGCGACGAATGTCGCGACGCTGGGCGGCACGTTCCACGTGACCCGGGACGATTATTCGAACATGGGGGACGTGACGGCCATCATCACGGCGTGTACCGGACGGCGATTCGAACCGTATTCGCTCCCGGATTTCGTGCCCGAGGTCATCCGCCGTTGCCGTCGCGAAGACCCGCTGTATCCGCTGCTCGATTTTCTCGTGGCGTCGGTCGATAACATTCGCGCCATGGAGTTCAAGCGCTACGACAATCGGGCCTACCGGGAGGCGCGCGATGCCTGTCCCTGGGGCCTGCCGCAAACCAGCCTGCACGAGACGGTGTCCGGCATGCTGCGCTTCATGGCGCGACGCGGAGTGCTCGATGCGTGAGAATCGGGGGTCGCTCGCGCCGTGATGCCCTTCGTGCATCTCGGACCCTGGACGCTCGCCACCTATGGCATGCTGATCGCGCTCGGGTTCTTCTGCGGATACTATGTGTTTTCCGCCGAGTTGCGGCGCCGCTCCCTGACTCGGGTTCAACCGATCCTCGTCGTCGCGGCGCTGTGCCTCGCCGGGATCTGCTTCTCGAAGCTCGCGACGATCCTGGAGAATCCCGCGCGTTTTGCCGCGGATCCGGCGGCCCTGCTGTCACGCAGCGGCTACACGTTTTACGGTGGAATGCTCGGGGACTTTCTGACGCTCGCGCTGCTGGCGCGTCATTACCGCACGCCGATGGCGAGCCTGCTCGATGCCTTGGCCGCGCCCTTGGCCTTGGGTTATGCGATCGGGCGCATGGCCTGTTTCTTCGCCGGCGACGGGGACTATGGCATTCCCACGGATCTGCCCTGGGGCATGCGCTTTCCCGAGGGCCTCGTACCGGCGCTGCAACCCGTGCATCCCACGCCGCTCTACGAGGCCGCGGCATCCGCGGCGCTTGCGGCGCTGTTATGGCGTTTGGGTTCGCCGCGCCGCCGCCTGCCGCCGTTCCTCGTCTTTTCCGTGTACCTGCTGTTTTCCGGGCTGGCGCGGTTCGCGGTGGAATTCCTCAAGCGCAACCCGCAGGTCGCCTTCGGCCTCGTCGCTGCGCAGCTCCTGGCCGCGGTCTCGATGGCGGTAGGGCTGGTCGGCTGGTGGCGGGCGCGCAGGGCCCCGCCGGCCGCGGGGGCCGCGGGGGCGACGCCCGGCAAGGGGCCGTGACCACCGACTCGGCGCGCCCGATGAAAGTGTGATCGATTGCTCGGAAAGCGACGGCGTCCTAAAGGTTTGCCGCATTCCGCCGTCGATGTACATCACAACCACTCCACCTCTCGGACATTCGGGGCATCCATGTCATTCAACTTCTTTGCGTCGTCGAGCGCCAAAGCTCACACGTCCGAGCTGGAGGCCATTGCGGCCGCCATCCGCAAGTCGCAAGCCGTGATCGAATTCGCGATGGACGGGACCGTGATCACGGCCAATGAGCATTTTCTCGAGGCGATGGGCTACACGCTGTCGGAGATTCAGGGCCGAAACCATAGCCTGTTCGTCGAGCCCGGTTACAAAGACAGCGAGGACTACCGGCGTTTTTGGGAACGCCTGCGGGCGGGTCAATACGACGCCGCGCAATACAAGCGCATCGGCAAGAACGGCCGCGAAGTGTGGATTCAAGCCAGCTACAACCCGCTGATCGGGGCCGACGGGAAGGCCTACAAGGTGATCAAGTTCGCGACGGTCACGACCGCCCAGGTCAAGAGCGCGCAGGCGTTGCGCGATGCCGTGGCCGAGACGCAGCAGACGATCGAGGCGGTCCTGGCAGGCGCCAGCGACCGTCGCGTGTCGATCGCGGACAAGACCGGCGAACTGGCGACACTGGCCTCGTCCGTCAACGGCCTGATCGACAACGTGTTGAACGCAGTGACCGACACCTCTCAAACTGTGAAACGGGCGATGGACGGCGAACTGACGCTGCGCATCGCCACCGAGGGAAAGATCGGCCATTTTCGCACCTTGGCCGACACCGTCAATTCACTCATCGACAATATGCTGAACGTCGTCAGGAGCTTGCGAAAGACGGCCTCGGAGGTAAAAGTCGGCGCCGAGGAAATTTCGCGTGGCAATCTGGACCTTTCCCAACGGACCGAGGAACAAGCGTCCAGTCTCGAGGAGACGGCCTCCTCGATGGAGGAGTTGACCTCGACGGTCAAGAACAACGCCGACAACGCGGCGCAGGCGAACCAGTTGGCCGCCGCGGCCCGCGATCAGGCCGAGCGGGGCGGAAAAGTCGTGGGATCGGCGGTCGCCGCCATGGGCGAGATCAATGCCGCGAGCAAGAAAATCGCCGACATCATCGGGGTCATCGATGAAATCGCGTTCCAGACGAATTTATTGGCGTTGAATGCCGCCGTGGAGGCGGCCCGAGCCGGCGAGCAGGGCCGCGGCTTTGCCGTCGTCGCCTCCGAAGTGCGCAATCTCGCCTCGCGCAGCGCGCAGGCGGCGAAGGAAATCAAGGCGCTCATTCAGGATTCCGCCGGCAAGGTCGATGAGGGAATGAAGCTCGTCGACGAATCGGGTCGGGTGTTGTCGGACATCGTGATCGGCGTCAAACGAGTGACCGACGTGGTCGCGGAAATCGCCGCCTCGAGCCGCGAGCAGGCGAGCGGCATTGAACAAGTGAACACCGCGATGACCGCGATGGACTCCATGACGCAGCAGAACGCCGCCTTGGTGGAAGAGGCGTCCGCCGCCGCCCAGGCCCTGTCCGATCAAGCGACCAACCTGACCGATCTGATTGCGCAATACGAGGTCGGTGCGACGAATGACACGACGCGCCCGGCGGCGCGTCCCCTCGCGCAAGCCTCGAAGCCCCCTGCCCAGGAGCGACGCGCGGCGACGCGGCCGTGGACCGGCAACGCGAAATCGCCGCCCGCCGCCACCCGCGGGGACGGGCGCAAGGCGGCGGTCGGTGGGGCCGAGGAGTGGAAGGACTTTTGACGGCCTCACCGGAGGGCGAGCAGGAGGTTCGGTGAGGCAGAGGCGCCACGCCCCAAATCGACGGAGGATGCCAGGATGCTGCAATCGACAGGGGGAGCGATGCGCACGGGAACGCACGCCAGAAAGCCACCCCAAGGCCTCCGATTTCGGATCGGCTGTCGTCCGTTAAGACGCCGGTGAATCGTAGTGGCTCCGGCACCGTCGGCGCGCCGGAAAATGCGTTCTCTTTCCGGCGAGCCGCGGGCTTGTCCCGCAAGGCGTGGATCAGCGGCGTGCTCCTGTTGCTGTCCGCGGCGCTATTCGGCTCCTCCCTGCAGGTCGAACAACGGATCGATCACGCCTACGGCAGGCAATCGCGGGCCGTGCAACTCGCTCATGCCCTGGGACAACGCTCGCAGACGCTCGGCAACGGCCCCGAGCGGGCGTCGCTGCTCGCGCAGCTGCGCGAAACCGGGATCACGGAGGGGGAGTCCGCGCTGATCCTGCACGTCCTCACCCAGACCGACGCCGCGGTCGCCACGGGAGCTTCCCGGTTGGGGGACGCGCAGCTCGCCAAGCTCGCGGCGGACACGGCGCAGTCGATTCTCGAGTTCGACAATCAGGTCAACGAGCGTACGCGCACGATCATCGATCAGCTGGAGCGCACGGCCTTGGCGCTGCGTATTTCGGCCGGGCTGGCCGGAGTGCTCCTGGTCTTGACCTGGATACGCTTTTATCGTGCGATCCGCGCCACGCTCGGTGCCCCGGCAAACGAGATCTACGAGCGCATCGAACACTTGGGCCGGGGTGATCTCGATGTCGCTTTTCCCGTCCCCGCGGGGCTCGAGTTCAGCGTCATCGGGCGACTCGCCGAGGCGCAAGCGCGCCTCTCCTCCATGAACGCCCAGCGCGCAGCGGCGGAAGCCAAGAATCGGCGCATGAACCAGATCTACAACGCGCTCAGCCAATGCGACCAGGCCATCGTCCGATGCCGTTCGGAGGAGGAGTTGTTCGAGCAGATTTGCTGCGATTTGGTCCTCTGGGGAGGCATGACGATGGCGTGGGTGGGCGTGGTCGATCCGCGCCGCCGTGCGATTCGCGTCGCGGCCGCCGATGGCTCCGGCACGGAATACCTCGCCGACCTCGAATTGTCGACCGATGACCGCCAACAGACGGGGCGGGGGCCGACGGCAATCGCGGTACGCGGGGACAGGCCCTATTGGTGCGAGGACTGGCAGAACGATCCGGCCACCAAGGCGTGGCGCACACGCGCAGCGCCGTACGGCTGGCGGGCCGCCGCGTCCCTGCCCCTGCATCGCAATGGGACGGTCGTCGCCGCTCTCACGCTGTATTCCACGGACCTCGGCATCTTCGACGAGGCGGTCAAGAATCTGCTCTTGGAGGCGTCGAAGAACATCGACTACGCGCTCAACGCCTTCGAATCGGAGGCGCGGCGACAGCGCGCCCTGGCGGACCTCGCGCGATCCCGCGGCCTGCTGCAAACGGTCATCGACACGGCACCGCTGCGAATCTATTGGAAAGATCGTGAGCATCGTTACCTCGGGGGGAATGAGCTGTTCGTCAAGGATGCAGGCTGCGAGAAACCCTCGGAGTTGATCGGAAAAAGAGATGCCGACCTGCCTCACGGCGACTTTTCCGCGCCAATCGCCGCGCAGGACCACGAGATGATGGCCTCCGGGGTGCCGCGACTGTTTCAGGAGATTCTTTGCCGCACACCCGGTGGCGAGCAGCGCTGGCTGCGTTTATCGAAGGTCCCGCTGAAAAACGAGACGGACGGCATCATCGGAATTCTGGGCGTCTACGAGGACGTGACGGAGCAACGGGTCGCACAGGAGCGGATTCAATATCTCGCCAATTTCGACTCCCTGACCGGTCTTCCCAACCGCATCGCGCTGAACGAGCAGCTCAGAAAAGACATCGGAGCATCGGACCCGGCACCGCGTCGCTTCGCGTTGATGTTCCTCGATCTGGATAATTTCAAGGACATCAATGACGCCCTGGGGCACCGAATCGGCGACCTGCTGCTGGTCGAGCTCGCGCAGCGCCTCAAATCCAGTCTGCGCGCGCACGATACCGTCGCCCGCCTCGGGGGCGACGAGTTCGTGCTCGTTTTGCGGGATACCGACACCCCGGGCGCCGGCGCGGTCGCCGAGGCGGTCCTCGCGGTCGTTCGGGAGAGCTACAGAATCGAGCAATACGATCTCACCCTGAGCGCATCGATCGGAATTGCCGTCCACCCCGACGACGGCCTCAGCGAGGAAGCGCTCTTCAAGAGCGCCGATGCGGCGATGTACCAGGCCAAGAACGAGGGGCGGAACAATTACCGCTTCTCGACCCCTCGTTTGCACGAGCGCTCGAGCCGCCATCTGCAGCTGGTCAGCTCCCTGCGGACCGCGATCGACCAGGGCGGTTTGCATCTGCAGTACCAACCGCAGATCTCCCTGCACGATGATCGGATCATCGGCGCGGAGGCACTCCTGCGTTGGCAGCACCCGCAGTTGGGTTCGATAGCCCCGGCGGAGTTCATCCCGCTCGCGGAGCAGAGCGGTCAGA
>Ga0116231_10004263_pt1 | contig 29034 bp, 23 predicted proteins | sample S1TSphgellanicum_2_FD_89695 | JGI IMG/M metagenome (GOLD analysis project Ga0116231, IMG submission 89695) | Host-associated microbial communities from peat moss isolated from Minnesota, USA - S1T2_Fd - Sphagnum magellanicum MG | ecosystem: Host-associated > Plants > Peat moss > Unclassified...
AAATATTAAATAAACAACAATACCCCAAACAAAAAAAATTTTATTTGGAAAAACAAAAAAAACTATAATTTACATTTTTTTTTAAAATTTACAAAAAAAAAAAAAAAAAAAACAAACTTGTCCACTACATTCAAAAGCACCACAAATATGTCAACAAAAAAAAAGGAGAAGAGTAATAAGGGCAATGAACTTGTGCAAGATGCTTTCATAAACATAGAATGAACATGTGCAAGATAACTTCATAGGAACAAGCTGTTCAATAACCAAGGTTTGGAAAAGTCTATTAAAAATTTACCACTACCCATAGGCCTCCATAAACCAAAAATTTACACTACTTATGAACCAACTAAACAATTGAACAACTTATGGATAAGAATCAAAATTATGTGCGTTATATTTGGAAAATTGCCAAAACTATAAGAGTTGAATTCCAATGCACTAAATAAACAATAAAATAGTTACAATATTGTGTGGATTCAATACTTGAATTGCTATAATCTCCTTACCAAGATAATAATATGTAGAGGTCTATTGCTTCTTATGTCTTTTGGAATGAACGTTCAAACTTTAACAACTTGAGTGTGTTAATATATTTACAATAGACGCATGTAAATTCACTATTTTCTTTTTAGTCTTCTTTGCAAGAGATTCATATTTACGCCTTTACCTTACAACATGTTTTGTGACCAAAGCACTAGTGTCTTCAACCTATACACCTTGTTGTTCCATGATCTTAACTTGTAATGCCATGTTAGTGGCAAGTTCAACAAGATTGTGATCTTCATTATCCACTTGGTCACCATCCTTACATTTGGAATGTGATAAAGAATCTTCACATGTATTGTTATTTCTAGCTCTATCTGCCTCTTCTTCAACTTCTACATGATCACCAACCAACTTCAATTCTTTCCTAATGTCCTTTGTCATAATAAGCTAATCTATTTCTACGATAGAGGTTTTCCCTTTTGCAACATCTAGGCGGTCCTTGGCTTTCCCAATAAGACTTGTAACTTCATGATCAACAACATGCTACTTCAATTGACCATTGACATGAAAGTTGCCCACACTTGGGCTCAAAGTATCCTTCTTGAACTTTGGAGTAGGTGGCATGAATGGCCAGGGAGATTGGTAGAAACTGAAAATGATGACCATGTTGGCATACAACCTACAAGATCAACTCAACAATAGTTGTCAAAATCTACCAACATTTGCATCAATCCATCATCACTACATCTAAACATGTAACTAGTGCAACAACATTCATCAAATTACACCATTAATAAAATTGAATCCATCATCACTACATAAAATCATTTAATTGGTCCATAAGTTATCAAAGTCCATGAAACACTTTCATAAGTCCATTAGTTTACACATGTCATAGTTGTATACAATTCAACATGTGGATTCAAGTTGGAAACTAATGGACTCCTAAGTAAGGTAAGAGGAACATACACCTTGAACTTGTGTAGTAAATTTATTTTGGTCATTGCTTTTGGAGTCCTAAAGAAACAAATAAGACACTATTGGAACTTTTAATGGAAATAATCACAACTACTATGGAAAGTTTTTTTTATTTCTACTATGTTTTTGTGGAATGAGTATGGAAACATGACTAACTACTAAGACATTATCAAGAACTTCTACTTCATCTATGGACTTTTAAATTACAATGTGGTCATAGGATCTACTTTTCACCTAATTTTAAGGATTCCAATTACAACTAACTACTTTTCAAATACTTTTAAAGCCAAGGCAATTAAACGTTGTAAAACAAGATGGACAACATTTCAACACATATATTACAAGTGTAGAAATAATACACATAATATCCATAAACTTGTACAACAATCCATCTGAAACCTTCACTTTGAATAAAAACATGGTGAAATACCTCTGTGAAGTCCTTGAGGTCTTTGTGATTTTGTTTGGACCTTGCCACCATGTCCAATGTGAGTATTGGAATTTTCAAGATCTTGCTTCTTTAAGCCCATGGAAATCCACCATGTTTCATGAAATTCTTCTTCACATTTCTTCTAAACACATAGGTTGGAATTTCCAAAATGATACATTGTGTCGCAACCCTAACCTTAGGCTTGTGACTAAGATAAAGGCTTGCAAAGGTGTGGGCCAAGAATGAGCCAAAAAGTCACATTTCATGTTCCCATGAATGTAAGAGAATGTGATGGAATGAACCCCCACACTCCCAAATGAACTCCCACTTTGGGAATTTAATTCCCACAGGACTCCTGAATTTTTAGACGGCGATTGCGGAGGTCAAAATTTATTGGATTGAGAAGTTCCTTATATCATTGGAAAGCTCTTAGAATTTAAATTTTAAAAATGGGATTGCATGACCCATTTGGATGTTTAAAACACAAGTTATGGCCAAAAGAAGGGCTAGAAGTCAAATTGGCAATTTGATTTCTAACCACTAAAAATCAGGAATCGTCCCAATTTCCTTATGTGTAGGTGGCATTCTACACAACATTGAAAAGCTCTTGACTAGGGCTACAATTTTTCTTTAGACCTCGCCTCAATTAGAGGTATGCACACAAAGTTATGGGCTCCCAAAATTGTAGGAGTCTCAACTTTGAGAATTTTGGGACTCCCACTTGGGAGTCCCGGGACAAAATGACATTTGGGTGTTGGTCCCGTGACCAGGCACAGAATATACTATAAGGGGGAAGGTGGTGGCTTCCCCCAAACATCCTAATCCCATCCCAAAGCTCCAGCACACCCTTCTACCCCCAAAATGTTGTGAGCCGAGGAACACACCCCAACTCCTTTTCCTTTTGTTGTCTTTTTCCTTGGATTCGCAATTGAATCCATCAAGGAGCTTAGGGGTGCGTCACATTGCACACCATTCGTGATAAACATGCTTACATGAAGCAAAACGAACAGCCTAAACAAGAGTAAGTCCCAACCCACAAAATGAACATTTGTTTAAGGCTACCCATGTTTTTGGAATTGGATCAATACTCTCAAGAGGAAGGAAAGGTTGTGGTTGCAAACCCATGTAAAGATCACCTTTTTGAAATTTACTTATTGAATCTTGAACATCATTATCATGCCATTTGTAAACCACAACTTATTTTTCCAATGCACCCAAGTTTAAAACCACATCTATAGCCTCTTTATGCACCTTTTCAAATTCAACATTACCTTCATCAACTTGTGATTTCAAATATTCTATTAAATTTTTGAAAGCAACAACACTTTTGTTCACAACTTCAAGGGAAGAACAATTAAGGTTCATGCTAAATTCTTTTCTTTCTAAATCCAAACAAAAAGCCTCAAGTTTTTTTCCATTAAAAAGCAATTGGTTTGTCCTGTCCTCCAACTTGGAAGACATTTGCAAATAAGCAAGGACCATATCTTCTTTACCTTTTTTTTTTTCTCAATAATGAAAATTTCATCAACGCTGGTAAGTAATTTTTTTAAGAATTCAACATACACCTACAAAGTTATTGGCAAAACACCTTGTTCACTTGCCAAATCCCTTTCCTCATCATCAAACTATCTAGCTTCTTCTTTTTCAAATAACTCTATAAATGCATCATTAACACCAACACCAACTGCACCTTTTGCTTTCATATGACAAAATTGTTCCATGCTAGTCCATTCGCCATATGCTGCCCAATTCATCTTCTTCCCCTTTAGCTCACAAACCATTCTTCTAACCATACTTAATGTTATTAGCCTAGATGCCAAAACATAAGGTTTTTTATGGACAATTGTTTAGAACTTCTCAACTTTCGCAATGAATGTTACATTCGAACACTTGGAGTAACAATGCATGTTTTTGTTGACAACATGGCCAAAATACTTTTGAACATCTTATTTTGTGCAATCTTTAGTCAACCGAATATGCTTAGGGTTCATACCTACATAACACAAGTCATATTTGTTTACAAATTCCTTTCGCATAAAACTACAATTTCCATCATTAATCAACAACTCAAGGACCTCAACATATAGTGGTGCCATGAAAACCCTTGCATTAAGACTAAAACTTGAGCTCCCACCTTCTTTATTTATTTTCCTATTGTAAGCATTGGGACCACTTGAAGATGGTGCCAAACCACTTGACATTGCAGTTATCTTTAATGTCGTGGAAAGACGGACCTAAAGATATGCTTGAAAGCTATGTGCGACCAATCACAATGAAGATTGCAAGGTTTAAATTTTGCACACAATGGGCACCCACATTTGGGAACTCAAAAAGCATAACTAAACAAATAGGGTGATGCATGCAAACATGCCACCTAACCAAGTGGAAAACTAAAATTCAAAATTAATAACCTCCCAAACTAGTTTTTTATGTACTTTATGGACACCACATCTATTGTTTTTGGTCCACCTTAATGTGTAATCATTCAAGAACAAAAGAAGCAACATGGAACAATACATTTGATCTTGGGTTAGCAATATTGATTGTTTTTAGATCTAAGGCACTATCACCAACCAAGTGATCAATAGCCTCACATTCCAAGGGTTGGGCTTTGTGCTTGTCCTTGCGAATTAGAGGAAGGTCTGAATGATCTTTCCTTGTAACAATTGGTTTCGTTTTTGTTACTTGTTTGACAACTACATGAAGAACATTGAGAACCCTAAGCTTTAGTTGATCTCAAAAAACAATTTCAATGATGGAGGTTTAATTTTTTGGACAATCCAAATACCATCCACATTGTTCTAGATGTTCAAGCCCCCAATCTATTGCCACTAAGGATGTATACATGGTAGAAGAAGACATCATATCAACTCTTCCAATATAAAGTCGAAGCATCCTTGAAATGACCCCAATAGGCAGTAGAGCAAACTTGAAGTACTTATGAAAACCAAAACAAGTGTTGGATTCATAGTCTTTTTGACAATGGACCTCATGCAACGAAAGGATGGGAATAAATTGACTATAAGTAAAAAAAAATGTGAACATGACCTGCTTTAATACTTGTAGGTATCCATATTGTTTTGTCCACTTTCAACTCTTATGTATGCCTATAGCATTTAATCTAGCCATTGAATTATTTGAAAAAATGGTTTTCCCAAACCTCTGCCCATGAGTGCTCTATGTAATCTTCCAAGGGTTGAATAACAACTCCAAGAAATGATAGATTTATGTCCATGTCAAGATCATTCCAAAAGGAAATGAAGTCTTCCTTTGCAACAAACTTTAATTAGCAAAACCCATAAAAAAAATGTCAATTTCCAAAACCAAATTCACAAACATTGCATGCGCATAATGCCTTCCCAAATGAAGGATTTTTTAAGGACATACATGTCCCTAAAACATTGCATTATGTAGCCACTTTGAAAAATTTGCATTGGATACCTCCATGTTTGGGAACCTAAGATTCTGTGCACTAGACATTTTACATTCCACCATCTAAGCCATGTAACTTTTTGAGATGCATCGACATAGGTTGTAACCAAAAGCTACAACTTCTCAAAATTCATTTCAACCTTTTCTTCCCCCCTAGAATCATATTGATTATATATTTCCTTGAGGAATTCAAGATTTAGAGTTGGGTCCACCACACATACCATCTTCCCAAAGTTTGTTTCAAAGGTCTTTCGTTTGTCTTCAATTGCCTTTGCCATGAGTTGACCTAACTCCTGCTTTGATAAACCATCCTCCTCGCTTAGACTTTCGAAATATTGATGTATTATTATGTCACCAACATCAGATACCTCTTGTTGTAAAGAGAAAACAAAATGTTACAAGTTGTGAACGTCCCAAAATGGAAGTGATGTTGATACAAAAATCAAACATCAATTGAGAGGACAATGGACTTACATTATATAAATAATCTATCACAACATCTTTTGTCAAGGAATACCATACATCTTTCTTCCTTGTCAATGCCTTTTTGTTGTGCATTTGGAACGATATCCTTGAATTCTTCCAAAGGTATTTGATCAATGCTTTGGATACAATATAACATATGGATGATATTCCCTTTCACATGGTCGTACTCTATTGATCTACATCATGCAATAAGCATGAAATAATATTATTGAAGATATCTCAAGGAAGATCTTGAAAATATATGAATGGTAATGTTTGAATTGATTACTTATTTTGGTCACTCATTGTTGCATTGTTGTTAGGAACTAGATCACGTTTTGGGTCCTTTTTAAAACAATGCAATCTAGCATGATGTGTTATTCCAAATCATCCCTATGAACTTGATCAATGTACGAGTACTAAACTTTGAGCCTATGATTCCCATTCCAAAAATAAATTTAAAAAATTGGAAATTTTGATTAAATTTGGATTAACAAGCAATTTTTTTCCAAATTTAGCATTCCTTTGATACGAATGTGCATCCCATCCTTATTCAATTTCAAGGGTCACTTGCAACTCCTCCCCCAAGTTATTCTCTTGGGATATGTAAAATATTTGATCCCCTTTTTGATATTTTTATTAGAAGCTAACCTTCGTCTTCTAAATGTTAACAAATAGAATGGGCTTCACTATGGGCATCAAAACCATTCTACACAAAGTGCACCTTCATAGCTAGTTTGATCTTCAATTTCTCTATCCGGGACAAACTCAACACCTTGTGATTGGATCAAATAGACAAGAATTTTATGTCAAAGTGGGATGGGTCATGTTTAGCCTTTAGACCTCCAGAGTTTCCCATACCTAGTGACATCTATAGATGTGAAAATTAATCAATTTATAAGATTTGAAAGTTGTTAAAAAAACACATTGGAAATGGACATCAAGACTACATTCAAGTTAACTGCCCCAGAAATGTTTGTCTATTTATTTCAAGGATTGAAAAAGTACTACCCAAGGGCATGTAATAGATTGAGGAAATGAGAAAGCAATAAACTTCAAGGAGATTGTTGTTCACTACAATTTGTTTCAAGAAAGAATAATTGATGAGGTCTTCATCTATTAAGACACAATGCCATCAAAACATCAAATCACAATGCCATTGAGACATTAGGTCACGATGCCAGCAAGGCATGCCACCATCATGGAATATTTCTAGCAACATGCTATCAAGGCCACCTTCCATCCAATCTAGGCCATCAAGGATCTAGTCACCTTTGTGGAATGCTTGAACAAATTATTTACAAATTTCCATGCAAATTGTCATCAATGATAGTTTGTTTCTTGAGATCAAAATTTGGGATCAAATTCTGAGATCTCGAACCAATTATCTTTAGGATCAAAACAAGCAAGAAATTTTTGTTCAAAACAATATCCCTTGAACCAAATATCACAACATAATTGAATCTTGAACTAGAAAGTCTTATTAAAACAAATGATTTCACCTTGGAAGGCGATAAGAGTCACCATATTCAAGCAACCCACGTCCAATTGGACAAGGCATAAAGAACACATAAACTTACAAAATTGTCGTTCATGATAGTTTGTTCAAATCCCTCACATAGCCATGTTGACAACTTTACAATATACAAAATGTTTGATTGGACAAAGGTCTAGAGATGCTACACCATGACCTAGCAAGACTGTTGCTCACAATAGTTTGGTCTAATTCTTCATAGGGCAATGGTGATGGAGGTGGAAGGCATTTAGTTCAGTGATTGTTTAAAAGGGGAAACAATAATCAATTTAAACAAAATGAAGATTTTAAAATCGTTATTTCCTTGGAAGCTTCATGGTTATAGAACTTCATCAATGCAGTTATGATTGATCCAAAAGAGAGAACTTGGAAAGATTGTTGATGGAAACAATCTACTTCAACCCCACACATGGTGATGGAAGTAAGCAAGTTTAGGAAGTAAGAAGAAAATTTGTTAATACATGAACTCAAGAATCGCATGTATCAATTGATTCAAGGATTTGAAAGTAAAAAGTTGGTAGATTGTCATTCATGACATTTTACCTTCAAGGGACAAAATGATATGATGGTTTTGAAAAAGAGCTTTCTAGAAGAAGGTACATAAAATAGTTATAAAACTTCATCGAAGCCACTAGAGCAAGCACTTGGAAACACTATCACTAGTTGCAATCTATTTCAAGCCCACACATGGGGATGGACGGAAGTAGGTTAGGGAATCAAAAGAAAATCCATTGTTACATGAGCTCAAGAATTGTTGTTATAAAGTGATTGAAGAGGAAAGGGTTTCAAAAAAAAAGTTAGTAGACTATTGTTGATGATAGTTGATTCCAAATTCGTGCAAGGTGACATTGATTGACATGAAAGAACTCAAAAAAAGTTCAACAACGATGAATTGGGTATGACAGATGAAAAGAAAAACTCAACAGAGGTTCTTAATGTTTTCAAGAGAGATGGAAAGAACTACCATTTTTGTGAGAAAAAGATGCCATAGAAGATGTTGCTACAATAATGGTGAGATCATAGACACTGTTGTTGATGACATTTGTATTGAAAGCCCATGCATGAATAGCAAAACACCATTCCTTCAAGTTTGAAACATCTCCAAAACATCATTCTTTCAAGCTAGAAACATTTGCAAAGCAAGACAATGAAAGGAAAAAAAACAACTTTCATGACACGAAAATAAAGTAAGTGCTTACCTCCATGTGATGGAACTTTTGCATGTTTGATTTGCCGCAGCTCTCCAACCTACGTTGAACTTTTTCTTCTTGCATCAAAACAAGTATTTCCTCCTTTAGCGTTAGCAAAAACCCTAATAAAAAATCCTTCAATTGAATCAAATAGAACCCCCTTCACCTTTCATGGGTTTGGTTATAATACCACGACGATCCCTTGCATTGCCTTTTGGAAAGTCGAGGCTATGATAATTCCCCCCCCAAACACTATCTTTAAGCAATGTTACTTTAATTATCTTTTTTTTTTTACTTGAATAAATTTTCTTAAAAAATCATAACTAAACTTGACATTGTAGATAATAGTTGCAAACCAGTGTTGGTCGTGAAAATTACAATACTACTATGTTTACATAATTGGGCAAGTGGGAGTCTTCACACTCAGTGTTCTCTTGCTCCACTTCTAGATTAATATCGTCGTCATGTTCATCTTGCGCCAAAATCTCGTCATCCTCAATTTCGGTTTCAATTTGTTCAACTTCTAAAACCTCATTGATGGTGTCGAACTTAGAGTTATTTCTCAAGAAAAAACACATTTTGTGTAGTTAACTTCAACAAGTGAAACTTGGTTGACATTGGAAACAATGACCTTTGTTTTTTGGAATGTGACCAATTGTGCCATCTCCTACATCTCTTATTGTTTTTTGGAGTTACAACATTAACTACCCTTTCGCTTTACATTGTTAAAGACTTTTTGGATGGAATGAAAGAATTAAAGTGAATTTTAAGAAATGTTTGCATATGATGTGTCGGACATGTTTCTTGCTATTATTCAAAGTTGATTTGATTTCAGTGTTGGTGAACCATCAAGACAAGATTTGTTAAATGTGGAATCATTTCATATATTGGTTTTATAAGACATATACATGGTATTCAAATCTTCACCTACGTTCAATTAATTACTTTTTGTTTTTACAGTTATGTAATGATTTTAGGTTAAAAATCAAAAAACAAATCTTGAAATGAAGTTGTGTTGATATGATCTATTGGATATTTTGGGACTTTGTTAACGCAAGTTGTTAATAATCCCTCATTTTTCCAAAATTTTCTTCAATAGTCCATATGGTTCAAATAAAACAAGCTTTATATGTTGACGTTTTCTATAAGGATTTGCAATAAATGCCACTGTATGGTGTTGATGGATTTTGTTAATATTTTCATACGTAAGTACATGTGCAATGATGGTTGAATTTTTTTTGTTGAATGTGATAATTTTAATAGGCTTGGAACTTACTTCAACAACTACATATTTTGTATATGTTTTTATTGGATTTGTACTGGCAATTTATTTTCTTTATGGTGGGAAAAATATCCATTAATTTTAAGTCCAATATTTGGAGAAAAATATAATTGTTTTTTTTTCCAATTGTTAAAAGTATTTTGATATTGGTAATTAATTAATGTTGGGCAATTTCAATATGATATTTTGTTTTCTTCTAATGTTGTTTGTCGTGGGTTTTTATCAAAACGGAAAGGTTCTTGTAGCAAGAGTGACTTCACAAAATTGTGTGCACTTTCTCTTATTGGTTATTGAGATGTTCTTTATGACATTTTATAATTGATAATTGTTTGTCACCCTTGGATTGAACAACATTAATCCATGTTATGGTGATGTTCAAAGTAGAAAGTACTCCTATTGAGTTTGTTGCTGATGTAAATGAGGATGGGTTTTCATTTGTTCATGAGCACCGACTTTGTATGTTTGGTAAGTTTCAAAGGTTTAGTGTGATGATCATGAAAGATATGAATGGAAGTAATGTTCACGTTCAAAAATGTGTGCAGACTACGTCTAGTTACAAGTGGAAAGTGGATGCAAGTCGTTATAGGGTTTGGGGTACCCCTATTCCACCTATGTCTCAACATGTTTTGCTTAGTTTCGAGAATAATGTTCTTTGGTGCCAATTTACCGAATATTCGGGAAATCAAGCAAGAGCCCTTGGACAATGTAGTTTTCACATTAAGTGATTCTTCTTTTGATGATGATGTCATTGAAATCAACTTGTGGGTACTCATTCACCACTTCACTACTAGTGTTGAGAAGTGTGCAATGCTAATTGTAAGTTATGAGGAGAATTTAGATGTCATGAAGTCGACTCCACCCTTTACATTAAGTGTCATTGATGTTTTGTAGGTGTTTGATAAGTCTTATTGATGTAAGTTAGAATTGCGTCATGTAGATTGTGCACAATCATGTGTTGTTGATAGGATATGTTTTGGCATTTGTCATGGACAAATTCTCAATTTTGAGATCACAAAATGTCCAATACAAAATAAATAATTTATGCATTGTGTTTGGGAGACATGGGTAAGTGGATAACATCCTATAGCTAAAAAAAACATTTATATATCCAGGAAAATGTGTTCATGGGCCAAGGTTCACTTAAGGTGTATCTTTTTTAAATGTCAACATATGGCCCTACAAGTGGTGTTAACTTGGTGAGGCAAATGCAACATGGTGGGGACTTCGAGAATGCATGGATCATGTTTGATCACATCAAATGTGTAATTTAGGGATGGACCATAATGGCTTCTCATGTTTATGACATGACATATTGTCGTGTGATGATTATTGTCATTTTGTGACATGTAGTTTAAAGATGCCAATTTACAATGTTTTATGCAGTCTTCACTTGTGAAGGTGCTTGAAAAGCATGGATTAAAAAATCCAAATTTCAAAGGTTTCATGGTCGATAATGTTCAAGAAAATTTCAATGCAGTTTGAAGAATTTTTGGATTGGGGGATGCATTTGTTTCAATGGTTAATAAAGAACACACATGCCTTTTTCATTGGATTCAATGGATGGAGAAACACACAAACAAATTAATTCAATAAAACTTTTAAGTAAAACATAGAAAACTTTGTCATGCCTATTGGGACTATAAGACAAAGGAGGATGTTAAGTCCTTGTTTGCTACCATTCAGGTGTGGTGGTATACTAATGGAACTACTACAAAAAAAGGTTTACATGAGTTGTATGATTGGCGGGGATTCTGGCATTTTTGTTATTGACAATGGGAAGAATCCATGAAAAAGGTATAAGTTGTTGCAACCCTAACATTAAGTTCGTGATTAAGAGAAGAATGCAAAGGCCCATGAGGTCAAAAAAATGTGTTTGGGTGTGAAACACATTCTCACAAATGGGGGAGACTGCAAAAGATGGAACCTAACGACTCCCAAGTGCACTCCCACTATGGAAATTACACTTGTGCGGGAGTCCCAAATGTTCAGAGCCTTGGTTGAAAAAACAAACAAGCACCAAATTAGGCCTTCAAAATACCATTGGAAAGGTCTTGAAATATATACGATTTAAGTGATTTTGCATTATTCATTTAGACCTAAAATGCATAAATTATGATCAAGAAAAAAGTCGGGAGTCAAATTGAGAATTTGACTCTTGACCATAAATCCCCTTGGAGTATGGGTCAAATGATCTCCAATTGGGGTGTGAAATACACTATTGGAAAGATGTTTTTGAAAGCTATAAAATATTGCCTTCAAATGTTAAAAAAAGACTTGATTTGAGGAAGATGGGAGCGTCCAAAGTTTTGAGATAACAAGAGTTCTAGTTTTGGGACTCCCACTTGGGAGTCCTAGGGGAAGAAAATGTCATTTGGATGTAACCCCCATTGAGAGACACAAAATATATTGTAAGGAGGGGAGTGTTACTTTCTCCCAAAGGTTGCGGGCCATGTAAAGCTTGTGCTTGAGGTTGTTGAGCTATTAAGTTTTTTGCACACCACTTGCATTCAACTTGCATTAATTGCCTTCTTTCCTTGGTTGTGCAAGTTGATGTCATTTTGAATTCTTGCTTGTGAGTTCATCCTAGTCCCATCCTAAAGCTCCGATACACTGTTTTATCTTAAAAGTGCTGTGAATTAAGAATCGTGCCTCAACTCTCTTCTTTTTCCATTGTTTCACTATGGGACCCACATTTGGGTTTGTAAAAGAGTTTGGGGGTGCGTCACAAGTCCTTTCTTTCAATTTCATTTCTAATTTGTCTACCTTGTCTCTTTTATTAATGATACTAACAGTTATATTTTATGTTTATAGAAGTTCACATTGGATGAGTTGGTGGATATGCCAACATGTAATTTGGTGGAAATAATGCATAATAAATGGATGCATCAATTTGAGAAAATTGAATGAGATACATACATTGTGACTTTTGATAATTTGGTCCGAGCTTTCATGCAATCCATATATTACGCCAAATACTTAGGAAGTGGATAAAGTGGAAGGGGCCTAGATAAAAATCAACTTGAACTTATAGTAGTAGCATGAAGTTGTGACCCAGACAAGTTAGCTGTAATTGTTACCATTACTTAGAAGTGGCTTTTCTTGTATAATTCCTCACTTCAGAAGGGAAAAGGTTTATGGTTTTTGCAAAAGGGAATTGGATTTGCCACTTGGGTTAGATAATGATTCACATTAACCTAACAAGGTTAACTTCTTTGTGCCAACATCACAAACTCCATGGGTCACGATTTGGCAATAATAGTCATGCAAAATTTGTTTTTCATAGGTTCGTATGGAATAGACACGGATGTCATTCATCTACTTGCATTGTTTGAACATCAATGTTGTGTGCATTATTTAAACACGAATGTCATATGCCTGTTCATATTATTAGACACGAATGTTGTGTGTCTATTCGTATTGATTACACATGAAAGTCATGCACATGATTTTTGTGTTCAAATAATGCATGACATTCATGTGTAAATGATATGAACCCATGAAATAATAAATTTCACACATATTTGGAATGAACTTTGGTATGAACGCACCTACCATATTTGGAATGAACAAGTGTAAAAAACTAGTGTAAAAAATTGTACATAAATTAAATGGTGTATCATGGGCATAAAAAGGCCACATGTTTTGGACAAACCTATTTTGTTTTTTTAGTAGCAAGTGAAATCTATAACATATTTCAACCAAGACAAGGTGCATAGCCTTAAGGATGCGAAATTTGTTATGGTTGAGAAAACTATTCTCATTCCATGACAACTATTTGGGCATTCCAATTTGGACTTGGATTGCACAATGTCAAGCCTTTGAATTTAGATGTGCACCCATCTAAATGATTTGGGAAACAAGTTTGTTGATTTCCTCCAAGGATGGACCATGAAAATAAGTGGCAAACTATGTTTCATATGTTTACCTTTGTGAAGATGCCACCAACATAAGTTCCTTTTCCTAGATATGGAAAAGTTTTGGCAATTGAAACTAATATGCCTCCAAATGTGCGTCATTAAAAAAATGACAATTGGTGATTTCCCAAGCTATAGATATTTTGATTTTGTGAAGATGTTTATGGTTGCATTAGGCAAGAGGGGGAGATGGGTGTATTACACGCATTTGTACTACATCTTTTGCCATGTCATGCATTGCAATCCCAAATTAGACGTGTGTATTCATAAACCTACTTTGAGCTTTGATGAGGTCTCTTGTATGTTGACGCAAGCTTCCATCAATCGCACATAATGTTTGGAGTTCTAGTTCATAGTTCCCTTGGAATATTTACTTTAAACATAATTTTTGTTCAAATGTGTTGTGTTTTGAAGAACAAAACTTCAGATGGATGTTAAAGCCCTTGACATTGATTGTTTCATTGTTAACTTTTATAAATGTGCATTGTTTGTTTGTTGTTTGTTTGATTCATGTATTACTTTGAATGTTAGATTGAAAATCCATCCTTTTAAAAAAGTTCGTACACCATAAGTTCATAATTGATAGATGGATGGATTGATTGAAACTTGTTGTAGGCCAAATCCTCATTGTATTTAACTAGGTGCACTAAAATTGCATGATTAAAATTATGAATAAATGGATGCAAATTTGCAATTTTGGAAGGAAAATGTGAAAATTTTAATTAAGACCATCTAATCCTTTCATTTTCATCTTCATGGCTTGGACACTTTTTTCATTACTTTAAGAAATATAATTTGGATGAAAAATATCATCCTTATTTTGATGAATGTTATGGATGGAAATATTGTTCTTCAAAATTGAAGGATTGCATTTGAGGTTATAGTTTGGTTCAGAAAACCTTGAAATTGTTGTAAAAGTTCATGGCCCTTTTCTTTTGGGCTGATGGCTAATGGGTCATGTGGTTGCTTCGTTGTTCTTATCAATTTTGTTGTTTACAAACCAATGAAATATAATTGTTCAAATTGGGTTTTTTTGGTAAATCAATTCAACATTTTTTCAACAAAATTGTGTTACAAATTCGAAATATTCAAATTCAAGTCCCAAATTTGCTTGTTAAACTAAGTCTCAAAATAGGTTTGATGGTTTGAAGTGTGAAAATGAGGTCACAAATATGCTTGGTAAGTTGAAGTCTTAGTTCGGCTTTTCAATTTGAAGTCCCAAATTTACTTGTCAAATCAAGGTGCTAAATATAGGTGAATTTGAAATGCCCAATGAGGTCATGTTTCCAAGCCAATTTGAGGTTGTAATTTGGCTTGTCAAATTGAATTTTAAAGTCAAGTTTTCAAATTGAAAGCCCAAATTGGTTTCCTAAGTTGAGGTTTCAAATTGATTTACAAAACACAAACTTTTGAAATTCAAGTTATATTTTGGCTTGCCAAATTAATGTTCAACATCATGAAAATCTGAAATTGGCAAGTCAAATTGTTTTTGCTTCTATTTTTCTGGTCTTTGGCTATATTGGCTAAAACCAAGTTGGAAATTTAACTACAACTAAAGGTGTCACTATATGCCAAATGAATAGGACCTAGTGAGGATGTAACAAATTCACTAGTCTAATGAATAGGGACTAGTGAACTACACCCACATTTTGTAGTAATGAAATTTGGGTAACTTGGCTTGACATTTACTTCAAGTTTGGTTTTTTAGGGGGGGTGTGGGTGTAAAGTTATATCAACTTAAATTGGATTGCAAATTTTGGTAAGATTACATAATTCGACTTGCCATTCTTTTTTGTTTTTGGTTTTTGGTTTTTGTTTTTTGGTTTAATTCAACTACACCTAAAATTAGGTTACAAATTTCAATAATATTAGGTATCCCAACTTGCTTTACATTTTTCTTTATAAAATTAATTAATTATAAAGATAGAATATACTAGCTAAAATAAAGTTACAATATCTTGGCTTGCCTTTAATTTGTTTGGAAATAACTAAATTAATGTGGTTATGCCATATAATGTTAATATACCAACTTGCATTAAATTTGGCATGATTGGATAGTTGGTTTGCTATTTTTCCATTTAAAAAAAATGTTTACATTGAACTACATTGACTTACGTAACATTTTCTGATCAACTTACCGATTTTATATTTAAAAATATTCTTAAGTTTGCTATGATTAAACCAACCTAATTTTGATTAAAATTATTTAGGCAATTTCATGTTTTCCCAATAGATTTTTTTTTTCCAAGCTCATTAATGGGCTTGTTTTGTGAATTTCTACTTCATAATTCAAGATTAAATTTTTTTTTCCTTTATTTTTTTTTCTTTTTGGTTTTAACTATATTTTCATCAAGTTTCACTGAAAGAAAAATTAGATTTTGCAACTATTGTTTGCAATTAGATTTGAGTTACAAACAACATATACGATTAAAACTCCCCTAATCACAAATGAGATGGATTGCAAATGGAAAAAAAAAATCAACAAAATATGGTTTCATCCTTTGACTAATTGTATGTGTATTGTCATTTGCCACTACCATGCAACTTTTTTGGTGAACAATAAGAATGAATGATATGCTACCATATGTTGACAATTTTTATTTTTTACTTTCTTAATGTAATCTTGGAAAAAAATCTAAAACGTTTCATTTTTATGCTCATGATTATGACACATGATAAATTCACAAATATTAAGTAAGCATTTATTCTATGTAAATAGGTAATTGGTTTTGCAATTTCTCTTTTGGTTTAACCTTTAGGATCAAGCCATTTGATCGCCTCATCCCAAATGACACATTTAATAGTTTTATTGTGTTATTTAATTATCCAAGTGCACTTTGTTTTATATTCTACAAAATTGAAAGGAAGGAAAAAAAAAAGGGATATATTTTATGGTTACAACCTAATCACAAATTAATCTAAACTAAAATTTGCAAAAAAAAAAAAAACCTAAACCTTGGTTAAACTTGATTAAATTAAAATTTTGTTCAATTTTGAAAATATTAAAATTTGACTCAACCTTGATTAAAACCTATTTAAACAAAAAAAATTGAATAAACCTTGGCTAAATTTTTAAAACCAACTAACCTTGGCTCAACTAAAAAATGGCTAGAATTTGATTAAACAAAAAAATTTGACCAATTTAAGCTAAATTAAATAGTAACTACACTTTGACTAAACCAAAAATCAAACCTTGGCTAAACCTTGCATAAACTAAAATTTAGTTCAGCAAAACCTTAAATAAATCGTGGTTAAACTAAAAAATGGTTAAACTTTGGTTAAACTATAAAAAATGGCAAACCTTGGCTACATTACAAAATGGGTAAACTTTGATTTTTTTAATAAATTGAATAAGTCTTGGTTAAATAAAAAGTGGCTAAACTTTGGTTAAATTTTGATTAACATTAATTTTTTTTGAAGATTTCCAACATTCATTATTACTTTTCCAATATTCAGTACCACTATACCATACCACAAATGTTAATAATTGATCACAAGTATGTGGCCACTTGGGTGTTGCCACATACTCTATTTATCAACAAATATTTGTCCAATGTGAACAATTGTAAATTTTAATAATGCTACCAACACAATTACCCCTTGTGTGAATAGTCCATTAGTATTATACATACACATTAGTTATCCCAAACGAGATATTATAGTAAAAGAATTTTATTATAAATCCCAATATACCATCTAAACCATTAATTTTCAGCTTTGACTTGTAGTATCAAGATTTATCGACAACCATTTAAAAGGCACTTCAATTTTCTAATTTTCAAATCATTTTCTTGGTAACAAAATTAGTGTAAACCTTGTGTCCACAAATCATGATACCACTTTTCCCATCATGTACTTCACAATGAGGAGTACAATAGCATTGAATATGTCAATTGAAAGCTCATTTTTCAAAGCTTGACTTTGGTCATTTGTATATTCTCCAAGGTTGCCCTTGAACCTCAATTATCATCTGTCTTTTTGTGGCTTGATTGGAGTAGCCTTTTTCTTGGGAACGGTATTCATGTTGTGCAATACCTTTGTTGGATAACATATAAGTTCATATTGCTCCATTGTAATAGTCATTCCTTTTAGCTTGTCTTGTGTGCATCTTTAATTGACTTAAAAAAATGTGTTGCTTGAGGATATATCCATGAAATAAATTGACCACAATTATGTAAATTCAGAATATTTTCAATTTTGGTCCTTTTTCATATGTCTTTTGTGGCTTGTTATGCCTTTGGTCCCACCAATTTTATCCAACTTCCATTTTTTTTGCCTTGACTTGAATTTGTCTTGATCCACATGAATTGGATTGGACCTTTGATTTTGTGCGCCACCCCATGTATCCTACCATTGATCCTTAAATTGAAACAATGGTCCTTGATCCTTTTGATCCAAACATGAAATCTTCTATCATTATTTCCATTCCCAAATGTTTCCACTTCTATTTCCATGCATTAGGTATTTCACAAGGCCATGACTTCCCCTTCTAAGTTTTGCAACTCGATTTTCATCACATAAGCTTTTTGTAAATAAAATGGATAAGTTTTTCCATTTCCACATAAGCTTTAAACCAATCATAATTTTAAAAATCAGTCAAAATATAATTTTTTTTTGAAATGATGAAATATGGGTGTTTTTCTTGAACCACAAATCTCAATATTTGAACTCTAATACTAGAATAAAATAAAATTTCAATACTACATTAAACTCTAATACTGCAATAAAATAAAAAGAATTTCATTGCAATTTATCCTTCATCTCTTCATCCCACAAAATTGGTAAAGAGGTCAATCTTATTAGTTATAAGAAGAAATGTGTCAATCCTACTGAAGTCCTAGCTTTCTTTTGTTTTCTTTGGGTCCTTACAATTCTTAATTGGTTCTAATAAGCTTGCCTAGGTGTGATTTGCAATTTTCTAATTCTTGTGTGCAAGAATTCTTGGTAAATAGTTGCAGATGTTCTCTCTTACGTATTATGAAATCTTTTGCAACCACTAATAGGTATACACATTTCTTCAATCGGCAAACACAACAAATGCACCCTTTTAAGCACAAAGGGGATACAAGAAGACATGCTCTGTTGTAGTTTTGTTGTTGAACATGTATGATTGAATGAAGATTTTGCCAGTAAGCATCTCCAACAGAGCTCAGTACGTGACATTGGAAAAATATTTCTCAGAGACAAGTTTAGTCATTTTTTCCTTCCAAACTCACCCATAAAACTAAAAGTGCAAAGAGGTTGGAGACTACTAATAGCAAACCACCTAAACCAATCGATATGATTGGCCAATCAGTAATAAGGAGCAGCAGTCACATCATATTTATTACACTCTTCTCTAGTAGGTGTTAGGCTTTGCTCTGCCTTTCAGAGGATGCAAAAATACTGGGCCAAAACCATTTTGCTGAGCCAAACCACCATTTCTCTACACAATGCCCAAATAACCTTGGAATATCTTGTGTATGAAGATAACAATGCCAGAAAGGCACATATGGCCCCACCTCTAAAAAGAGCAAGTACCGTTTGCAATGCCAAGAGAGCTCCTTGGTCATGGCTCTAGGGCTTACGATATAGGATAAAACATAAAGCGTTTGGAAAAATCCTCTAATACATTTGGAGGGTACATTATATCCATCGATACCGTTAATGAGGAGGTATATTGTATCTTCTTAAGAGTGAGAGGGATCTCATGCCTGATTTTGAAACCGTTGTGAGATCCCTCTCACTCTTTAAGGAGTAGGTATTATATGCCTCTCGCACCTACAAGGCCTATGTCTAGGTTAATGATAGCCTTAGCCGTATGCTTGGCGATGAGTAAAGCTAGGGGGGGGATTCCCGAAATGGAGGGCCTCACATTTTGGGATTTGTCCCCCACCCCTAGGCTTTACCTTACACATGCAAACACATCTTATTTGGAAGGGAAAACTGGGCATTTTTGTAAGCATTATTATCATGGGAAAATATAATTTCTTATTCATCATGTAAATTGTATTTGTTAAAAAAAAAATTGCGATGCAGCTGAAGTGACAATCATCCAGGAGAAATAGGATATGAAAATAAAAAATGTTTAAATATTGGTCAAATCTTTGGCTACATGCTAGAACCCAACAGAGAAATCTGACAACGGTTCATGCACCATAGGTAGGTCGGTTTAAAGAGCAACAAAATCTCATATATATTTCAAGATTTGCTGATTAGATAACCTGAAAAACACAAAATCCAAAAGTTTGAACAGTGTGAAAGTTCAAACCACAATAGACAACCAAACAAAAGTTCAAAGCCTTGTATGAAAGCCATACAATGTTACTTATAGCCCACCAATTGGGAGAAGGAAGTACCTAAAATTGCCTCATGAGCAACTAACTGACTAGTAGCAAAAACCAAAGTTGTTTAATTCATCCCAAGCAACCTGGCATGTTTTTCTTAGTGTGTACATACATGGAAGCTGTTGTCATCGAAATTATTGCATGTCAAAAACTACATGCACGACAATGGCAAGCTTTACACTTTTTGTAAAGCCCAATATTTTCCCATAACTAGTACCAGGGGGCATTTCGATGATGTGTTGCTTCCTGATTGGACATCCACACAACAGTCATATGACATAACCTGCTGAGCTCATGGATGTGAATCCCATAACCTGTTGAGCTCATGGATGGAGCCTTGTTTGTTGTCTCCGCAACTCATAGAAAACGACAAATGGGATTGTCATCTTGATGCCCCCTACTACTGGTTATGTCCCGTAACACAGCTCAAGCAGGCTGGTTACGTAGTCCATTTCCCATCCACCTTTCCCACCTACAATTACTTCATAGTTCTCACTGGTTTCAGGAAATCAATAAATCTGCCCTAGGATTTATTACACATGGTGAAGCCCACATGGTAAAGCCCTCAGACGGTGGTGGACTTTACTGGAAATCTGGTGTTGCACACGTCCTTGATAGATATTTTCTGATAAAGCCTGCATCTTTCTTGGGTGGCTTTAAATTCCCATATTCAAATTGGCATGAAAATATTGAAAAATATGTATGTAGTTTTCCCACTTGACACAAGCAGTGCTATCTCAGCAACTATCATAGTGATGAACACTATCCAAAAACTCCTCCTTTTGATATACAAAATGCACAAAGGTTAGCAGTTAGCAGTCCAAGTTGACTACTTCTTCCGCCTTTTGCTTACACAACTTGGTTCAACCTTTTTGCTTACTTGTTGTTTGTGGGATGTTGTTCTAGTGAGTAGCAGCCCAGTTTATGGGGGAACTGAAAAACCTTAAGGTGAAATGAGCTCAAGATCAGAGTTACAATTTGGAGCTTATGCTGCCTCAGCTCTGGTGAAGCTATCTATTCTAGTCAAATATCTGCAACGCCCTCTTGATCACCTTATCCATAGACTAGATCTGTGTGTACAAGTTCACAAACTATTATTAACCTAGTCCAATGGTGGCAGGTTTGACCCTTTGTTTCGGGCATCCAATCTGCAAGTCAGAGATCACATTACACTTATGTGTAAAGTACCCCAAATTGGGGTTCATTGGACCCCCAGTTTTTTTCTGGGGGTTGAAAATGGGGGCCAAAAATAAAGTTCAGGATGAAAACGGTACACATAGTAAATTTTTATTTTAAGAAACAACAACAACCTGATCAAATTGTTTTTTCTTACCCAAATTGGTTTTTTTTGGGGGGGAAATTGTTTCACCCCCAGATTTGGATTTGCTTTACCTGCCTTCACTGCTGCTCACTGGCCTCATGCTCTTTAAATTGAGTCTTGTCAGTATAAAATGTTGCAAAGTCTTGTGAACTGATTGATACCCAGTTTTACGAAACGGTACCCAATTTTGCTCTCTTTCTTGTCATACTCAAATTGGGGATGAAACAAGGGATTAGAGGGTCAGACTTTGATAGGGTGACTTTGAGGATGACTTTATTACCTATTTGCTATCTTCAAGTCCAGGTCTTTCAGATGTCAAAAGTATATATAATATATATGTATGTATATAAAAAAAAAGAATCAAAATGGCCAAAAGTTAGTGTTTTTTCAAGTATTTATTCGGCAAATTTTGACAATGTTTTAAATATTTAAAAATTTGCCCGATTGTGTACTAGGTTCCAATCAGTAGCCAAAAGTATAGAAGGATTCTTAGATTTTTTTTTTCCTTTCATATTTTTTACAACGAAATCTGGCTAAATTTTATTATGATGGTCATCACCACTTCAGCTACATCACAAAATTGAGGAAATATGGGAAAAAGACTGATATGTATGATGAGCCTTGAGGTGGCGGGTAGGGGGTTTCATACAACTTGTGAAAGCGGGTATATTCATGGTTCTTAAACAAATACCCTGTTCTAATAAGAAGTCACCAAGGTGGTTCATTAGCTTAAAGGCCACTTAAGTGGACTGTTATTTATGGGTTGAATATGAGGCAGGCCGGGTACCAGTTTTTACCAATTTTGTAATATAACCAATGTGGTGATCATGCACATGAATATCTAGCCAAATTTGGCTATAAGAAATATGATTAAAATCCCTTAGAAAAACATCTTCACTTTATAACATAAAAAGTTTTTTGGAAAATTTTCACCAGCAAAAAATAATTTTATTTTGCTGGGCCATAGATTATGAAATGACCAGAGGCTGAGGGAACTGGGGACATCCAACAGGGGCAAATGAAGAGTACCAGAGGACCCAACGAGTACCAACGGAAGGCCCCATTCCAAGGGCCCAAGTGGATAGTGAACCAGCACCCACCAGCGCACCATCCACTGGATGCCCATTATGACCCATTTGTGGATGAACCTTAACTGAGTTAAAATATCTGGTAGCTTGGTAACCCATTCTGTAAAGAAGTAGGCCCTACATAAAGGCTGATAGGTAGGAAAATAGGTGACTGCTAGGTAAGGAGATGGTCTATCCGTATGTAAGGGCTTTTTTATCTACCTACCTAGTACTAACAACTCGATTGTAGGCAGGTGGTTAATAAAGCAACTGAGGTAACCACCATGGTTGGCTAGGGAAGTGGAACCCAACAGAAAATTATTTTAAACTACTTCTCATCCATCCTTCACACCATCGATCTTGTTGATGAGATAGGTGGTTAGGGAGCAGGCGGAATGGAGGAGGACTAAAGACCCTGTCACTGGGTTACTACTTTATTACCTACCAGACCTTTTTTTGGGTGTGAAATTTTGCACTATTGTGAAATTTTTGGAAACAAATTCTATGGTTTTTTTTTGAGAAAGAATTGAAAATATTTTTCTAAAAATCAAGAAAAATTGGAATATTTCTATATATGGTTCAATTAGATAGCTAAAAATACAGAATACTGTTTAAAAATTTCCCTTTCATGTTTTTTAATCGCCAAGTTTCACTCAATCAGCTTATGAATGATCGCCACGTTGGTGACATCACAAAATTGGGGAAAAAAAACACTGCTTCAGTAGGTAGAAACAAAATCTGAAATGTTCTCTTTCTTTCCTTTTCTCTTTTTGATTAAGGGGAAAAAACTTATGTCTTTTTTTCAACAAAATTTTGTAATTTTTCCCACAAAAAATTGGGGAAAATTTTGGATGTTTTTAAAAAAAAAATTTAAATTCAAATCTTTGGGAAATTTTTTAGCCAAGTTGTTTTTTTAAAAAATCAAAAAATTGAAAATATGACCCTGGAAGAAAAGGAATAGAAAATAAGAGAGGAAAAGCAATAATGGATGATGATAAGAAGAGACAGATGTGACATGGAAGGCAAGCATCAATGTTGGCCGGGTATTTTATTTTGTGAACGACCCACCACCCGCCGGTTCTGTTTCAATCAGAGAACCGGGGTTCCAATTTTTTGGGCCAGAAAATCAGAATCAAAGAACCGTTAGTTCCAGTTATTACAACGACTTCAGAGAACCGGTGGGTTTCTTGAAAGAACCAGCAGGGTTATAGAAGTAGTTCTTTGAATTTTTTTCCATTTTTGAGGACCATGGTCATATATATGCCCGAACCTGTGTTCTCAATAGTGGAAAAATCAAGTGACCACATTTATAACCTCCGGTTCTTTAATAGTTCCCATTGATTCAAAGCCACATTGTTATGTGTGAATGGAACTTAAAGAGACTAGAAAAAAAGGGTAGGTGGGTCAACCTCCAAGAATTCCCAAAAGTTGGGTTGGATAAAATTCAAATAATTTTGGGGCACCCGCCACCCCCCCCCCCCAAAATCCCTACAAAAAGTGAGTTAGTATGCAGAGATACACACATTGCTGAATCAGCTGTGGAAGATGAGAGGGCTCACTACATACCTACCACCAAAGGGTAGGTAGGTAGGTGCTTGTTACCTACTAGTCTAGTAAGTAGGGCTTGTATTTGATGGATATGGTTCTAACAAAGGCTATATATCACCCCAATCGCCCATGACACTTATTTTCCTGTAAGGTCCCAGAAACCCACAAATATGACAGAAACCCGATTTCCCAAGTAGCCTATTTAAGCCGTAAAAGACCATAAAAATCCAAAATTTTGCCAGATTAACAAAATGCTTAAAAAACCCAATTTTCCTAAATAACTAAGAAAAAGAATTCCCATCATGTTCCCGTCAAGTTCTCATCAGGTTCACATCAGGTTTTGAAAGGGTTCTTCAAGTTCCCAAGTTGTTCCCCCAACACGTTCCCAATAGTACCTCAGATATATGCCATATGGCTTGTCCAATTTTCCCAAAAAAAAAAAAAAAAAGGTTGTGAATGGTGCCTATGAACTATAATTAATAGGAATCACACATAGCGGTTACTACCCAAATGCCAGATTAATAGAAATACCTTAATTTTTTTTTACACAAAATGCTAAAATATATTATAAAACAAACCCCAAAAACAGTCATTAACAAATTGTTATTTAATAAATCCCAACTATAACTAAAATGCTATAGTAAAAAAAATCATTTAAATATAATTAGCACTCAAATACTGTTAAAAAAAAAAGAAAAAAAAAAGTCCCCACCCACAATATGCTGTAAACCACAATTAGCCAAAATGCTATTTAAAAAAATTCAATTATTACTCAAATGCTATAGTGGAAATAATAATTATTATTCAAATACTATAGTAAAATTTTCCAATAAGTAGAAAATTATTACTCAAATGCTATTAAAAGAAAACCCCAACCTCAAAGCTCCTCGCTGAATCAGCCAAGAAGGGAGGAAGGAAGCCAAAGGCAAGCCTAGTTTTATACCTAGTAGGTATTCTCTCCCATCTTTGCCTGAACCATTCGAGTAGGTAGGTAGGTAGATAGGTCAGAAGGTAGGTGGGTAGGTAGGTAGGTTGGTGGTTGTTGTATCATAGGAAACACACACATCATCACCCCTTTTTAGGGTTTCGTGCTGCGTCGTTGCTGAGCAGCAGCAGCACGAGCAAGAGCGCACGCCTGGCCGTCGTCTGTGCACTGCAGGTGTTGGCGAACGATTTGGTGAAGCTACAGAGATTGGGGTTTGCGCGCGGAGATGGTGCTGCTATTAGATTGGCGCTTTGGGTTTTTTTTTTTGTAGGATTGGAAGAGAGAAGAAGAAGGAAAAAGAACATGAGGAACAGAGTCTGAATCCGGTGCAAAGGAAACGAAAAAAAAGGGACGGAGAGGGGAGGGGAAGAAGGGGGTAGTATGGTGATGATGATAATGATGATGAGAAGATGGAGTTAGTAGAGGTTGTGGTCTTTTTGTATGTGCCACAATTTGGGGAAGGATGGGAGCTATGTCGACAACTGCTGTGCAAAAGCTTTACGATGTGTGTAAGGCTACCTTCTCTGCTAGTTCAGGAGTTCCATCAGCCGCGGCCTTGGAACGTGTGCGCTTAGCTTTAGGTATGTCGTATATATATAGAGTGTTATGAACTTCTTCCACCCCCCACCCCATCTGTTTCCCTTGTAGCTGTTGTTTCCACTGTTGTTTGTTTGTTTCTGTTGTCGAGAGTGTCACTGTTTTGGGGTTTTCTTTCGGTATAGCATCTTTATATTGGGGTTTCTGGCCTTAACCTCGGTGTGAGAGATGGATAGGAAGAGAGGGAGAGAGATGAGAGGTAAGGCACAGGTGTGTAATTTTGATCGCTCTATCCTCTGTTTTTTCTTCCTTGGATTTTGAGGTTGGCAACCCATTTGTGGATAGTGTATTTTTTCTTTCTTACTTGCCCTGTGCTGCTTTTTTTGTGGGGAGGGGGGAGTGTTTGTATCGCTTCTTGCTGGGGTTGGAACTTGGGATGATTTTCTCATTTGCTGACGAACCAATTAGGACTCAGTGCAAGGTGGTGATGTGAAAAATTATAACACAGGATTGTTTTTTGTCATTGCAGAGAATGTAAAAGCGTTGGATGTTGGGTTGGAGGAGGAAGAACAGCAGGAACGAGGCTTTGGTTTCTTTGGGTCAAATGGAGAAACAGGACGGCATTCGTCAATGGTGCCCAGGTGGTCACCACCTATATCATACCTTCATTTATATGAATGCGAGCAGTTTTCAGTAAGTCCCAGCCATTGTTGTTTTTTTTTTTGCTAGCTAGGATAAGCATTTGGTGCAAAAGCCTCAGTAAAATGCACTGTTTTTGGTGTCCTGATCTCCACTGTTGGCATGGCAATGAAGCCATGTGGTTAAGCTAGAAAGAAAGCTGAGCTCAATACATTTTTTTCTTTTTCTCTCTGTCTTCTTCTTGAATACCTATAATGAGTATTTTGTGCATTGAAGCTCACGGGTGGTTGGGGCTGTGGATGATGCTAATGGAGATGGGAATATTTTGTCTCCCAACATCAGCAGCAATACCTCTCCACAACCATCCAGGCATGACGGTCCTAAGTAGGCTGCTATACGGGTCTGTGCATGTACGTGCCTATGACTGGGTGAATCCCTTTGACGAGAATCTCAATGCTGATCCATCAAGACGTAAGACTCTGTTTTACCTCAATGGATTGCAGTCTGTTGTTACCTTGGGGTTCAACAATATCTCTTTCACACACCTTCACAGACCCCTAAGACAAAACAAGTATATTTTCTCTAGTGCTGGGTAAGAATGTAACCTCAGGCAGAAAGTGTGGCTTCAATGTATCGTAACAGAGAGTGCTCTGGCTCTCTATGGAATGAGAATATTCACAATTAGGTCATTATGGATTGAATATGAGACAGAGCTTGTCAGAATGTGGGTTTTTTTTCACCATCTCTGAACTTGCCTGTTTGTGAGTCCTGAATGTGCAGCTAGATTGGCAAAGTTGGTAGTTGACCATGTGCTAACTGCCCCTTGCGAGACTGCTGTGCTATACCCTACAACTGGGGGAAACATCCATGCTTTTACAGCTCTCACTCCCTGTGCATTGCTTGACGTGCTAGCACCCCCCTACTCACCTTCTACTGGTCGGCATTGCACGTATTACCATAACATTCCAAGAGGTGGTGCAGGTGCAATTTTTTTAGCTTGTCTATCTCTTTTTCTGATGCTCAATATTGTGAGGGAGACAGGGATGACCTCTGGGATTGACAGCAATGGTCTTGGATGAAAGAGAGGTGGATCGGAATTTCTTTCTTGTTTCTGGAGGAAAGGGAGGGTTTTTGGTTGTGAATCTTTTCTGTTTTTCATAATCTGCTTGCTTTTGTGTTGCTAGGATCAGATGGAAGTGATGGATTGCAAGAAAATGGTGATGTCGCTGCTGAAAATCCAAACCATGAGTGGTTGGAAGGCTTTCAACCACCTGAGGACTTTGTGGTGCAAAGAGGAATATATAGGGGTCCAAAAGTTGTACCGTGAGTAAACTGCTTCAAAACGAAGTTGAAGCAATGCAAATTGAATTTGATGATTTTTGTATGCCTCTCAGTGGAATTGATGATGCTCTATGAGTTGATGACCCAAGTCCATACGGAGTAATATACTGATTGATTTTGGATTACACCACATGTAAAATTCTGTACACACTTTCAGGTGTCTGCATCCAAACTACAAATTGAAGAGAAATGCTGGACAGGCTTTGTGGAGGGGAATGGAGGGAGTTTGTTTTTTTGTGTAGATTTGGGTTCTTCTGTGCATCATTTATGTGGTGATCGGCATCAGTATGGGATTTTCAGGAGCATGTCTGGGAGCAACATGGTAACAACACCAGCAGCATGGAATAAGTCTCTGAGAAGGCGGAGTACGATGCTTGCCAGCCACATGAGAGCAAGGTCTTACCCTTAACCTGTGAGCTTGTCCAAGTTCCACCAGACAAAGAGAGATAAAAAGTGTACACCTCCTATTGGGATCTGTATTATAGTGCTTACAGATCTGCCCAAACAAATTTGAAGACTTGGCCAAACTAAACGTTTTTTTTATCTGGTTCAGATTTTTTTTCATCAATGTCCTTGATGATTTGGTGTGTAGTAGCATCCTGGAGTTAAAATGGAAATGCAATCTAGAATATCTTGGCCAAATATGTGAATGACGAAGAATTGCTGAAGAGATTGATCCAGATCCTACTGGAGAAACTAAATTGTTTCACTAAAGACAAAAAATTGAGAGCTAAAAATTAATATTTGTGTCTTGGGTGCTAGCTGATGGTGTGACTGAATTTCATTCATTGTGCTCCCAAACCTACAACAGAAACTCAGGATGCAAATGGCTGAAATTGGTGATTGGATGCTTTGGGAGTGACACTTACAAGGCAATGACATGGTCTTGTTCTTGTTTTGGGCTAACAATTCAGACAATATTTCTTTGATTGACTTACATGGTTTTATGAAATTTCTGTCTTCAATCAGATTAATATGTCTTGCTGATCCTATACCCAATATAGGGAAAAATATGATGGAATGATCCTGGGACTGTGGAAGGCCAATTTGTAGCACAAAATGTGACAATTACCCCAGTAAAGGAAAACTGGAGATAGTGACAGTGAAATTGGCCAACTACTGACTGAATTATTAAACAAGTATCAGCCTTCAGTGCAAGACAAAGTTCTGATCTGACTTGTGGTGTATAGATATGAATTTAAGCTTTCAAAGGCTGTGCCTGGGAGTGAGGATAATGCAGCATTTCATCATGCTGGAGAGACCAATCTCGTCACGACCAACTTTTCTGTGAATGGATCAACTTGATTGCCCATTGAAGAGGGACTGTAGGATTAATTTTCTTTCAGCTAGAAGTGTGAAATCATTTAGCTGCCCCTTGAGGGGCATTTCTTTGTATTGAAAGTGTGAGAGCGAAAGGGCTACACCAGGGTGGCAAGGCCTGCAATCTACTGAAAGCTTCTCTCACCACTGCAAAGCATGCCACAGCAACTGGAACATTTTCGCCCACATTCCTTTCCTGTACAGCTTTCTGACTCTTTTGACAGTTTTGAGGGTACTAC
>Ga0116231_10004264_pt1 | contig 29029 bp, 24 predicted proteins | sample S1TSphgellanicum_2_FD_89695 | JGI IMG/M metagenome (GOLD analysis project Ga0116231, IMG submission 89695) | Host-associated microbial communities from peat moss isolated from Minnesota, USA - S1T2_Fd - Sphagnum magellanicum MG | ecosystem: Host-associated > Plants > Peat moss > Unclassified...
AAAGATCCGATCTTGGTTATTACTGATTTGTGCTGATTTTTGTTGCATGGCGGCTGCTCCAACTTTCATGCATGGTTGTGTGACGGCGCACAATGATGGGCCGAAATGGAGCTTCCTTGATGTGGAGAATGGCCGACGACGCAGACTTGATGAGACTTGATGACTCTTTGAGCGCGAGGAGGGGTTCTTCTAGAAGGCCTGAAAGCTTTTGGAAAGAGGGGGGTTAATCAGATAAAGAGGTAGTTGAGAGGAGGTAGGCTGGCTAGACAGATTAGAGCTGGATGGAGAAGAAAGGTGTGAGTGGCTGAGGAGCTGAGAGAATCGCCTGCTGCTGATTTCTTCCGCTGCGTTAACGACTAGGGGATGACTAGCTCCCAAATTTGGTATGAATCAGGTCGAAAGCAAGCATCGGCGTTGTAGATCGGTGGGGTCTGGAAGGCGTCTAGACGGATGGTTCGAGTGATCTGTGTTGGGACTCAAGCATTCACTGAGTAGTAGTTAGATCACTAAATGAACATGGTGGAAAGAGGAAGCTTGTGCTGTTAAGGATTTTTGTGCAGTCTGAACTGTGAGCCGGATCTGTAGAGGCTCAAGCAGGTTCTTATGTTCCAGCAATAAATTTTTCGTTTGGTTTCGGACAAGTGAATGTTGCTATGTGTTTTCTTTGGTATGTGAGTGTCTGTGTTGAATCTGTCCAGAGTAAGAACGTCCACGGGGACCCAGTGATGTTAGGTTCTCGTCCCTCCCTTTTTTGGTGACAGCCCATCCATCAGTGATCATAAGTAAGCAAGCATTTGATGTGCTACATCCATTCGGGATCAAGAAAATGAAGGACCAAAATGTGTGTTGTTGCATATACCACGTTGAACTAGAGGAACTTAGGGTGGGCTTCAATCACATGCTACAAAAATTAGGACTACATTTAAGTTCACATTGTGATTGTAACTGTGAAGCAATTTGTCAATCCATTGATGGCTTGATAGATGGTTGCATGGGTTCACATGCCACATTTCCAAGCCTAATTACAATGTGGGAATCTATTATTTGTCCCAAGGACCGTTATGTGGTATGGCATGCTTGAGATTGTGTTTTTGGGGACTGTGAATATTGTGGGGTGGAGAATCTACCTATTTGTCCAGTTGAAGAAGAGGGGGCCTCTTTTGCCCTAGTTAGTTGGAAACATATCAGTATGGAGAAGATTATGACTAAAAGTGGCAAGGAGAAGAAGAAATTGAAGCTCATTTATAAGTCTACAACTTCTAATGATCTTGGCCAGTACTTGAAGCCTAAGTTGCAATATTTTGTTTACCACAACTTTGTTGCTAAATGGCAAGACCAACAATTCAAAACTACCTTGAAATTTTTCTAGATGACAATATAATTTCAGCAATTGACTTTACTAAAAATTATAGTTTTGAGATTCAAAACGAAGTGCAATCTATGCAATGGCATAACTACCAAGTCACAATTCTTGTGCAAATTTCTTGGATGAGGAATCCAAACCCTAACCTTGATGATGAGGATTCCAAAACCATCATGAGGTACCACTTTTATCTATTTGATGACAAAACTCATGATAACGCATTTGTACAACATTGTTTACTATTTGCATTAGCAAGACATGGTGAAGGATGGGTTTAGGCCTAAACAACATTGAATATGGTATGATGGTTGTAGCTCTCAATTCAAGAGCAAGGTGCCATTGTTTTTTGTGAATCACTACCCTCTTTTAATAGATGGATGTGTTTGTTTATGGAGCTTCTTTGGCTTTGGACATGGAAAAGGTCCTCATGATGGGGTAGGTGCAATTGTGAAAAGGTTTATCAAACAAGTTTAACTTAACACACAAGGCCTTCAGCTCTAGAATGACAAACATGTGGTCGTTTTTCTTTGTGAGCATATAAGCCAATGGCCAAAGATGTCATATTCAAGGGAATGACAACTAGTCAACCGCACCTTTTGGTACATCAAACCTTCTAATGTGGATAGGGTAACTGAATACACATGTGATACCATAAAAAAACAAGAGAGGTGCATTCAATTAGGTCTATTGGTGCCATGGATGTTAACAAGCTATTAAAAAAAATCTCAATTTGTTTTTGCTACTTTTGTGTAGGTTATGAATTCTCATCTTGTGAGAATTTTCCTTGGACCAAGGAGTGGGAGGTGGAAGTGTTAATCCCTAACAATGTGGGTTATGTTCGTCATGCCATGGAAGACGCATTTCAAGAGGATGAATGGGATGAATATGGAGTGGATGATGATCATTTAGCTTCATGCATTTCTTTAAGGGACAACTCTATAGTGAATTTAGAAGATGGAAATGAAAAAGAAGTGGACTTTTACATCTTGTTGTGCACAAAAACAGTCTTCACCTTCAAACAACATTTCAAGTGTCCATGGGGACAAGAATTCAATGCTGGTGATATGGTAATGGCTGGAAAATACTATCATAAATGGGGTAGTTCTAAATCCTCTTATGTTCTGCTAAGGAAGTCACAAATTGCTTATATTCATGTATGCCATGTTTGGGCAATTAAATTCCCATGCTTCTAGTAGATCATAAAGTCCAAAGCAATGATGTAGTCTATAAGCTTTCGGGACATGTTAAGGATGGCATTAGGCAAGCTATTGCAGCCATTGATTTGTAGCCTTGTAATTATGTACCTCATGATTTTTCAAGTATTAATGTTGATCGGTTCATTTTGTGCATTTTGTGATTCAAAATTTCAAGACTTGAGATAAAGAACATTCATAGATTAAGGTTGCTTAATCTATGTCCCCAATCGGTACATGTGATGTGTTAATTAACAAGACAAGGGTATGTAGGTACCTTTTGTTTCTGTGGGTATGGACATATGTTGTTGGGAATTTATAAGCAACTATGCAATTGATACAATTATGCCAACAACATTACCAAGCTATTGCAAGGGAACTCATAAGCGTAGGTATTTGGTATGGAATTTTATTCTAATGCATTGATTTTTGTTTTCTTTTCCAATTGTTTAACCAGTTGTCTAGTGCTTGGACTAAGTATCTTTTCTAATTGTTGAATTGACTATTTAGTATTTGAACAAATTGTTGACTTTGTTTTCAAGATTTGCATTCTTAATTAATTCTTCATCTAGAAGATATACTTCATGATTAATCAAATTTATTGATGTTAATTGGTTCATTTTGTGCATTTTGTGATTCAAAATTTTAGGATTTTGCATGTGCAAATTCTTAGATTAAGGTTGCTTAATCTATGTCTCCAATCAGTACATGATGTGTTAATTAATGAAACAAAAATATGTAGGTACCTTTTGTTTTCTATGGGTATGGACATATGTTGTTGGGGTTTTGTAGGTAGCTAGATGCAATTGATACAATTATGCCAACATCATTACCAAATTGTTGCAAAGGAACTAATAGGCATGGGTATGGAATTCTGTTTTAAGGCATTGATTTTATTTTTCTTTTGCAAGTGTTTAATTGATTGTCTAACACTTGGACTAATTATCTTTTCTAATTGTTGGATTAACAATCTACTCCTTGAACAAATTGTTGACTTTGTTTTCAGGATTTACATGTTTATGTGTCTTCATCTGGAAGATATACTTCATGATCATTCAAATTTAGTGATGTTAATTGACTCATTTTGTGCATTTCGTGATTCAAAATTTTAAGATTTTGCATATGTAGAACATTCTTTAGATTGCTTAATCTATGTCTTTAGTCAGTACATGTGATGTGCTAATTAATGAGACAAGGGTATGTAGGTACCTTTTATTTTTTGTTGGTATGGACATATGTTGTTTGGGTTTTATAGGTAGCTAGATGTAATTGATACATTATGCCAACAACATTTCCAAGTTGTTGCAAAAGCACCAATAGGTGTAGCTATTTGGTATGGAATCTTATACTAATGCATTGATTTTTGTTTTCTTTTCCAAATTTGTTTAATTAATTATCTTACATGTTCAAGTTAATGTTGTTTACAGAATAAATGCATTGCTAGAGGCTACTAGTAGTGATCAAAATAATGGTCCTATACTAACAATTTTTGCAAAGCAATTAAGGTTTCCATGCCTAATGAATGGCAGACCTTGTAATTAGAAATGCAACTCACAGTCTACATGCAAAGGGTTTGTATCAACATTAAAAGTGTTTCTACATTAAAAAATGATTAAATCACAATGTCCAAAGCTTTCAAGTGGGTATTTTTTATTTCTTCTTATCAATTTCAATTTGTTACAAGTTTTTATGTTTGGAAGTGGTCCTCCTGTAAGCTTTGATCTTAACTTGTCTAAGAAATAAGGTTTTTGATGTTGAGCTGTGATTGCATAACAAAGGCCATGTTGGGCACATTCAATGATATTTTAGTTTTACCACTAAAGGTTTTTTTCATAAATGGATGCATGTGTATTGTAAGATTGGGTTCACATAGTGTGATTCCATGTGTGCATTACTTAATATAAACTTTTCATCTATGAACAACCTTATGTAGCTCTAATAGTTCCCATTAGTTAGTTATTATAATAGTAATTAGTAAACTATTTATCCCTCTTTAGATAGAAGAATAACTACTGCAGGTCAAAATGAGATATCCTTCTTCCCAATGAAGCTAACCTTACTTAATGAAAGTTGTTTATGGGATGAGATGCTAATATCCTAAAATTCTATTATCTTGTTTTGTGACTAAGGTCTTTGGATTTGCTTCTCCACTTTATAGAGTGACTTGCAATGCAAACTATTACTTTGCAAATACAGGTTTTCTTTATGATAACAAGTGCTAAGTACTATGTTTTGACTTATTGGTGACTTTTTGTGTATTTAGGTATTTGGTGATTGTTGGTTGCCCAAATGCACGACTTTTGGCACATTCATGTTCTCTTACAAAGCTTTGTGGCTTCTTGATGGATGCTATGAAGGAAAGTGGGCATAGTGTGAAGCCCATGGTTTGTATTCTTGTCCTTCTAGGAGCTACTAAACATCTTGTTGTTAGAGTCTCCCATCAACCCCACTTAGGAGTAGTTTATGGCAAAAGATTTGGTTTTTTTTTTTGGTACAATAGTTCAAAAACTTGGAATCATTTATAGCTATGATGCCTTTGAATCTTCATGGATACATTTGGACACAAAGATAGTTAATTGGTTCTTGGCAAGATTACGAATGTCACTGATTAATTACAACACCCTTTGACTAATTTCCACTCATTGTACATCTTTTTGACAAGCTGAGCTATGAATTTATGGCCACCAACACATATGTGGCTTTGATTTTCCAGCCCAACAACGCACATATTGAGTTCTACAACTCTTTGCATCATAGGTTCCAATTATTAAAATAGGTTAACAAAAGAAGGGCCTCTTGTGTATGGTGAACTTTCTCACCTTGTGCATAATCTAGTCATGGCTTTAAATTAAATGGAAGGAACATTCAAGTGATGAACTAAAGTCATTTTAGTCAATTGTGTTTTTGGAATTCCTTGTTTAATAGGATGGCTATCACATTAAGTTTTGGAGTTGAACTGTTAGGACCTTGATGATAGCTAGAACATGAAATTTGGAGCACATAGCCAATGTGTTTGACCTATACAATCTTAATTGATCCATCCAGAGGCTACCATTCAACATTATTGTGATAACTATAACTATAATTATCAGTGATCATTCAATTGGGATAGGAGTTACAAAATGTTGCCACTCCATCCTAATCACTAACATGTTGAATAAAAATACATGATTCAATTCAAAATATGTCATGCACTCAAATGAATTTATAATAATTTTCAATAACTAGAAGTCATCTACAAAATTGACTACACTCAAATATTAATCAAATATTGGAAATAACTCACAGAAGTAAAATATTCACATTCATAAAAAGGTGGGACATTTTTAACTTCTAAGCCTTCAACCACAATTCACACAAGGTCTTAAAATTTAATTGTTTGGTTGATTATAGTGACGACATTTACTTTGGAACATGTAGCCAACATGTTTGACCGACAACCTCAACTAATCCATATGTGCTACCATTCAACACTATTGTAATTATCAATGATTATTCAATTAGGATGAGTTACAATAGGATTCAAACAATTGTGGAGAAATACTTGAAGCTAATCATATTAATGAACTTTGATGAAAACTTTTTCAAGCCATGGTATGTAGCACATGCCTTTACTTCGTGTCTATCACTTCCATGATACTATTTTGCACTCCATTTTGATCACTGGTATGTTGATTACAGGTACATGTTTAATTTCAAAATCTGCAAACAATTGAAATTTCCACAAGTGGGCAAAAGGAAGCAAGGGACATTAGAGAGCCTACTCAAAATTCAAATGGAGTGATCATTCAATTAGGATTGGAGGTATTTGGTATGGAATTCTATTAATGATCACTCAATTGGGACAAGAGGTATCTAGTATGGAATTATATTCTAATGCATTGATCAAAGACATCCCAAGCTATACCTACTTAGCAAATCTATGTGCTAAATTGCATCCAAAAACACCTAACATCAACAATACTCTAAAACAATAATTTATCATAAGAAAATGTAAATATCTTCAACTTGGATCATGGGTTGTTCACAATATTTGCATTCCCTTCTACTACAAAGTTCATGATGACATTGCCAACAACCCCCAAAAAACTAATATATACACATGCAAAGGTGACCCAAAAAACATAATTCATTTAATGGAGTTTTTCCCATTCCCCTTCATAGATCAAGAATGCACATGAACTCCATGACCTATCTGCCACAAAAGAACATCATGTTAGTGGCAACCAATGGTCTGTCATGACAAATTTGGTTCACAAGATTTTAGTCAAATTTCGAGATAATCACAAGACCAAGATTTTACAAGTCCTAGGTAAAAAGTAGTGTGTACCTTAAAAGCCTCACTTTGTTCTCCCATGACCATGCTTCAAACTTTTGTTCTTTGTGTCTATAGCCCTAGTTTTTCTAGACATAGAAACCCTTTGCGCAATTGGGGTCTTCTTGCACATTTTTTTCTTTATCTTCTTTAGAGGACTTTCAACAGTTTGATCGTTGAATTGGGACTTGTCAAATGGTCCCTTGTTAAAAATCCTTGTATGTTCCTGTCCTCATCATTTGAGAATGCCATTTGATTTTTTGGCTCTTCTTGGGCAAGACCAGTTGTGTTCAAATTCTTCTTCACCCCTCTTTTGTGCTTGTGATTAGGGGAGGATTGTACGTGGTGGTGGTTGTGGGCATTGAAGGCAACCGCATCTTTCTGCTTTAAGTGGTGGTGATTGGGGGAGATGATTGATGTGGGCATTGACATAAGCTTTATGCTTCCCACTAATGGTGATACGGTATTGGATTCAGCAAGCTCTTGGAACAACTTATCATGAAAAATAGAGATTGACATTGAAGTGTGGATTTCTTCTGCAAAATTTAACAATGCATAGCAAAAAATAAAAATAAGAATATGGATCACATCATATTCAAAGGGAATATCATTACACATGTATGGACATTTCTAGGTATTTGGAGCACATGGTAGTCAAAAGAACTAGTCATTGTGCATGTGTATCCAAACATTTTTGTTTAATACTTAGATCACATGGGATTCAAAGGGATTATATTGGATTATGAGGGACCTTGAATGGGAAATGCTTGGACATGGAAAAAGTCCTTACTAACTACCATAAATTAATTTTACTCCGAAGGACCTTTAGTGACTACCATAGTGATCATGGACTTCTAAGGACCTTTGTATGGAGATGTATGGACATGGAACTAAGTCTTTAGTGACTGCCATAGTGATCATGGATTTCTAGGGACCTTTGTATGAAGATGCATGCACATGGGACTAAGTTTTAATGATTGCCATAGTGATCATTAACTTCTAGGGACCTTTGGAGATGCATGGACATGGGACTTAGTCTTTAATGATTGCCATAGTGATCATGAACTTCTAAATACCTTTGTATGGAGATGTATGGACATGGGACTAAGTCTTTAGTGATTGCCATAGTGATCATGAACTTTTAAGGACCTTTGTATGAAGATGCATGGACATGGGACTAAATCTTAATGGCCACCATAGTGATCACAAACTTTAAGGACCTTTGTATGGAGATGCATGGACACGGGATTGAGTCTTCAATGATTGCCATGTTGATCATGAACTCCTAGGGACCTTTGGAGTCTATATAGATATGCATGGACATGGATTGAATCTTTAGTGATTGCCATAAGGATCATAAAATCCTAGGGATTTTTGGAATATGTATAAATATGCATGGACATGGACTAAGTCTTTAGTAATTGCCATTAGGATCATGGACTCCTATGGACCTTTATAGGGAGATGCATGGACTTGGAAAAGTTCATAGTGACTATGACAAAACATATTGGATTTTAGGGACCTCAATTGGAAATGCATGAACATCGTAACAAATTTGGGTGACTGTAAAAAAGGAACTAGACTTTATATGAACTTGATGCAAACTATAGAAGTTATAGAAATAAAAAATGAACATTGTGGCAAATTAAAAAGAAATCAAAAGATTCATTTTGAACAATTTTGGACAATGTACAAATTTTATGGATTATACTTTGCAACAAACATTGATTACAGATGGAATGTTGAAGCTATTTAAGCCCTTGGACTTGAACTATGTGATTGCATGCAAATTATATATGTTATTTTGGAAATATTACAAACTAAGAATATTGATTGGTGCAAGACAACTTGATTAAAAAAATCAACAAGGAGCTTAGAAATATGTGAACTCACCTTGCAAGTTGTTCAAAGCATGCACTTGTAGGATGTTGAAAGCATGCAGTCCCCTAGTCCAATCAACTCTTGAAGTTTGTTTTTCATCACCACATGGCTTTTTGATACTTGACAACACCCATTAATCTGAATGCAGTTCCTCTTCACAACCCTTTAATAAACACTTTGAAGAGTTGGAGAAGTGAGTAATTGCACACCATGAATGGTATGCATGTTTGCAAGAAGCAATCTTGTAGTCCCACGTAGGCTCAAAGCCTCTATGGCAAAAATGGCAAGGTGAGATTGATAGAACTTTAGAAATTTTTTGACAACCATCAATGTCCAAACTCACAAATGGCAATGGTGATGGGATTAGGGTTGGGCACTGATTTCCATTCTTCATGGACTAGATTTGAGTGAAAAGTGCAGTCTTGTGGCATTGACACATCCTCAACTTCTCAAAGGCAACACACCATGCCCCTTTTGCCAAGACATTTTTGGCCAGTAGCCTTTGGTGCTTGGCTTCCCATGTTTGCAACAAATCTTTAAAGGCTTTTAACATACTTGTTTGTGAGTCCAACTTACTATTTGTAAATGGGGACTAGTTGGAAAGTAGTGAATTCACTAGTTTAGTGAATGGGGACTAGTGAACAACACCCACATTTTGTAATAGTGATTGTTTTTTAAGCAGAGATCGAGTTCAACATTAATTTGAAGCATTTCTTCTACTATTTTCACAAGTTGTAGGCGGTCTTTGATTTGACCCTGAAGCCGATCCTCCCTTTGAAACTCAACCTTTGCCTTCTCCAGCAAAAATGCAACTTGTTTAATGACAGGCATCTTTTTCTCCAACATTGAGATGTATTCCTACCACTCACCATTACATTGAACCTCCAAATGCTTGACAACATAAACCTCTTATCGGCCTTATTTTCTTGTGTTATCATCTAGAAGGTTGTCCACCTCCTCTTCTCCCTCTAAATCTTCAAACTTGTAAGAGTCCAACACTACACCAGGTTTGCCACAATGAGTGGCCTCCAAAGATTGTAATTAAAACATTTGGAAATGTTTGCAACCTACGAAGTTGGTCATGGATTGTCCACTTTGCAAACACACACCAATTAACTTGCTTTCCTTTTAGTTCACATACAATCCCTCTCACTTCAACCTTATTGATCATGCAAATGTTTAGCACTTGTGATCACTAGTGTGTTGTCATCCACAATGTTTCAACTTTAACAATCAACACCTCATCATGTGTGTGATAATATCAATATCCATTTCTGCTAATGACAAGCCCAAAAATAGCCTTCACTTCTTCCTCTTGGAAATCCCTCCCTACTTTTAGATGTTTTGGCGAGGGCCCTGTATTACATATATCATACTTCTCAAAGAATTGTCTCCTAGAAATGGGGGTTTTCCTATCAAAAAAAAATCTAGTGACATCCCATATGGAGGATCTACCCATGAGGACATTGCCCCTTCTATTTTCACCCACTTTTTCAAGTTTGTAATGCCCAAGCTACCTTCTAGATTAAGAGACATTGTAATTGCAATGATTGTATAAGTCTTTGTAGGCATACTTTATTCAATATTATAACTAACATTACAATGTTTTGCTTTAACTTCTACCCACAAGTGCGCCATGCGGATCGTCAAAGTTCTCACACACATCATAGCTTTCATTCACATAAATGCACCATGTGCATCGTTAGAGTTCTCACACACGTTACAACTCTCATTCACATGATTATAGAGAGGGGAGTGATGATCACGTGATTATATTCAATCTTGTCCACAAGTTCAAAAATTTTGTGGTTGGGATTTCAACAAGGGAAACTCATTGACTGATTTTCAAATTTTCATGTTCCTTTCCATTGACGCATTCACCTATGTACCTAGCTACAAAATGTTGTTTTGGTGAACCACTAGCATCACATTAAAATGCCAACTCATTAACATTTTGGGACTACTATGGATTGTGGTATCTATAGCTTTTGAGCCACCATAAAATACCCACCCATGGAATTGGGGACCCATCCAAAAAACACGGTGTGAAGTGTTGAAATGTCTTATATGATTTACCATATTGGAAGGTATGTAATTGATGTATTTGCCTTTTTTTGAGTTGTTATTTTGCATTAGGCATGTAAATTAAATGCACTTGAATTGATGTGGTAGGTATGTTTCTAAACACTTTATTGTTTTTGTAGAATTGGCCTAGAAACAAGTTAATTTTTAGTTATTAGAAGTGTTTGTTGCAATCATAGTTCATTTAATTATTATTTGTTGATTAGTCATATAGAAGTGAAATGTTTGGTGATCTGAAGATAGACATGTGATGCCATTTGAAAATCATATTACCATTTTTTTGGATCTTGTGAGACCTAGATTGGGTTATTAGTCATAGATAATGATAATGACCTTTATTAAGTTAAATCATAGTTCAAGTTTAAGCATAGGATAGTGGGTATTCTTATGGGGTTACCATTTTTTTGGTATATATTATTGTTGGAATATTTTAAAAGGGTACCATTTTGTTAACAAATTATTTATGGGTTGATGCGAGAAGCATGCATTTATTAGTTTTCTAGAAAATTAATCATATCATTTATGGTGTTGTGATTGTCATAGGAGCTTTTGGTTCAATGGACATTGGATGTCATGCATTGTGAACAAAACTTTGGTAAGAATATCCTAAAAACAATGATTGGTGAGAAGGATATAGTGAAAGTGAGGAAAGATTTGCAATTTAGAGGCATGCATGAAACAACATATGTGGTTAGTTATAAACCCTCAAAGAGGTGGCAAGATGCTAAAACTAGCAACCCCCTATGCGTTGACACCAAGTGAATTTGACATATTTGTAACCACAATTGAGAATTTGTGAACACCATTAGGACATGTTTCAATGATGGGGAAGTACATCATGAAGGAAATTTTTGGAAGTTTAAAATCACATGACTACTATGTTTTGATGCAACAACTTTTACCTTTAGCATTATGTGGTCTTCTAGCTACAGGGCCTTGAATGGTAGTGATGAGAATTTTTAGAATTTTAAAGTGAATTTGTAACAAGGTTTGGAATCCAAGTGAAATTGAATCACTTAGTGATGATGTTATTGTCAACCTTGTTTGGTCAAAATGCATTTTCCACCTTCCTTTTTTGACATCATCACTCATTTGTTGTATCATCTTGTGGATGAACTAGATCTATGTGGACCAGTGGCCACTAGATGGATGTATTTAATTGAAAGGTATATGAAAACCCTAAAGACTTATGTGTGGAATATGGCAAGGCCTAAAGGATCCATGGTTGAAGGGTACATTAGGGATGAATGCTTCGATTTCAAAACCAAATATTTGTAAAGATTTGAGGTTATGCAGTGGCACATATGGGATGTTGAGGAGGAAAAAAGAGATGTTGGTGAAGTTTTGGAAGGTGTTGGGTAGAAACTTTTGATGACTCCTACCTTGCGTGACTTTCCCCACCAATATGTACGAACCAACATCAATTTAATGTCACCTTGGTTTGAGTAAGTAAGATTCATTCTTTCTTGGAAATTATTGATAATTAGGTACATTTATGAAATTTTTGATGTCTATTATGGTCTTGGAAAAATGTTAGTCACCTGATAATCCCAATTGGGCTTTGTATGACTAATTATGCAGGAAATGGAAGTTGGAGCAAGCCACCAACCCAAATTTGCCGCCTTTCATTGATTGGGTAAAAAATGTTGTACATGGCCACCCAATTGATGTAAACAACCCATAAGATTTGGATAGGGTCCTAATATGTAGTAGACCATTTCAAACAACGACTTGATACACTTGGATGAAGGCATATGGGAACCACTTTAGGGTGGAAGATTCAAAGAGCAATTGAATGCAACATTTGATAGTGGCATTGCCTTGATATTTGATATGATGATTCTTGATGCTAGAGATCTTTCATTAAACTTTGTTGGAGTACTAAAAGACATATCGAAACTTGATTATGGTCATTTTCATACTTTAATAATCATTTTTAGATGCTAATGGATCAAACAAAAATACAATAGAGGGAATCCAACCTATGTACGAGATGATGTTGGCTTCTTCACAATTAATTTTTGCCACAAGCTGCCATTATCATATGAGCCTTTCATATTTCCTTGTCAAACAACTCAAGTGTTTTTTTCAGATGACATCAAAAAGCCAGGTTGGAAAGTTGTGTTGAGGAAAGAAGCTTGTTCCAAGAAAGAAGTGGCAAATATAGAAAATGTGTTCATTACAACAACCATGGAAATAGATGGATTAAGTGTTCATGAAGGACTTTCACCACCCCCAATCACAACTTCATTGATAAGAGCCATAGAGTTGTCTAACAAGGATAGTCTTAAAATTCTAACATTAACAAGATTTTAAGGTTATTAAGAACTTTGGATGTCAAATTTTAAATTTTTATGTATATTTTACATGTCATCTTTAGTGTTTTTTAATGTTGTTTTTATTCTTCATTCTTACATGTATTTCCACATTAAAATTCATTAACATTTTATAAGCATTGTACATTGTTTGAAGCTAAAGTTTTGGTTTCAATATTGACCTTACTATGGACAATGGCATTTCTGATTATTATAATAACATTATCCCAAATATGCACTCAAAACTCAAGCCTTTGCAGAAGTAGTTTTGAATTCTACACCTACTTTGCCATCCTAGAATCATTATATAAGTTATTTGTAATAATTCTCAAGTTATTTACTATCCACATCATGTTCTATCAATCATGTTGTAGTAATTATAAAGTCTTTAATGAAGTTCGTATCCACATCATTATTTTTAAATCATTTTTTAGTAATTATAAATGACTAAAAATATTGTATGCAATGTCTTAAAATGTAAGTCATTGTTTAGTTATACATAATGCCATAATGTCAAATTGGAAATAATATTTTGGTCATTGAAAAGTTAAGTTAATAATTTTCGTGACACATCAAAAAGTGGGACCCATTTTCCTATGAACTAGGAATTGTTTTTTTTCTAAAGCCTCCACATCATTACAAGATTATCCATTTCATTTTATTTTTGTTAAAGTTGTGATGAATGAAATATGGCAAATGAAACTAGGATGAACTATTTACATTGAGTACATTTTCATCAATTAGTCATATAAATGACTTATTAATGACTAATAGTGAGGACACGTAGAAAATGAAGTTATAATAAATGATTAGAATCATTGATATAGTCATGGAGGACATGAAGTCATTTTTTCCTTGATTGAAAAGAACAAAATTTCTTCTAATGATTGTATCAAGAAATACCAATACATTATTTTGAAAACTATGAAACAAACTTTTGTGTAAGTGAAAATTATACCCACTTCTTAACGTGCATATGCAATTTTGATGTTGATTATCACATTGAATATATGTATATTGGATTATTTTGAAGATGGAAAGGTGCACTACTTTCTTTCATATAAAGACCAAATTTGTCTTTGAAAATCTATCCTTGTAAGGTTTAGGGGACAATGCCTAAGTCTTTCATTCAAAACCTACATATTTTCATGGAATTTATCTCGATTATACATTTTTGTGACTTTTTGCCACATGCAATTTCAAAATGTATGATGTAAAGAGTTGTAGAATAAAATATAAAAAGTCCATGATTCAAAAACTCAAACTAAAAGCATTTGCCAACTTGAAGAATATATTATACAATACAACATGGCATTATACATTATAATATCGAACTAGCTTTAAGAGTTACATCTAAGTGAATTATTTTGATCATTAAAAACTCAATTAACAAAATCATGAAAAGAACTTCAATATAATAATAGATGAAAAACAAATCCCACATTGTATATTGATACAATACAAATTGAAACAAAAACCACTATTATAAGGTAGTGATTCAAAATTATTGATGTATGTGTGAACATGTAACAAGTAACCAAGTTCACAAGCTTTAGATAGTTTGTAAGTGGGAAAGAAGGAAAAATCTTAGAATACATTTTGTAGTCATAATTATTTATTTATTTATTGTTTTAAAAATCACACAACTTGTTCCTACCTTCTGCTTGGTTGTTAGTTCTTATAGCATGAATTGGTTCAAGTTGGGAAGAATGCACATTTGATCAATGATATTCAAATTTCATGTCATTAGACATGCAATTTCACCTTCAACAAACATATGACAAAATTAAACTACCAAAAAAAGTAAATTTTATTTGTGATCATAGATTATATCAAAGCACTTTCTTTCTCTCTTGAGCTCTCATCATGAATGTGAACTTGACCTTAGGCTAATTACCATGTGCACAAAATGTAAATTATCTAAATGATTTTTTTCTTTTTTTGTAGAATTTGAAGTTCATTAAAATTTCACAATGATAAACAAATGCTCTCTAAATTGTTGCACAATTTGTTAACTCCAAAGGAGCAAAAGGAGGAAAGAAATGCAATCTTTTACATAGTTGTATTTTTTTTTTAAAGTTTACCTTTGACACTTTTGGCTAATACACTTGAGATGATGGATGACCTTATATATTTAGCAATGAAATCATCTTAAGAAAAATAGCAATGAACATGACAACACCCTACTAGCAACCTCATTCACCTTCACATACTCATTGTTGCTGGACTTTTGAAAGAAATTTGAATGTTGGAATTGTTCCTTTTCAAAATTGTCGTTGGAAAGGAAAAGGCGTAAGAAGAGGAGGGAGAGACAAAGAGGGAGAGGGTAAAGGAGGGGGTGCTTGAAAGTTGTTTTCTTGATCTTCCTCTTTACAAAATATTAGTTCCCCTTTTTTCGTTGTTCTTAATTAACTTTCCAACATGTAAGAAACTACACAAACACCCACCAAAAAAAAATGCAACAAACATCACAAAGAAACACACTCAATTTGCAAACAAAATCCTTCACCCAAATCCCCAAAAAAAAATCAAGCAAGTGCAAACGCTAATCATCTTTGAACCTTAAGAAATGCATCATGGTATGACATGGGGCACCTACACTCCATGATTCCACCATAATTACTTAGATGGCAATAAAATCCTATTGTGATCATGTAATGATACACAAACATTTGATACATTTCTAGTAGGAGAGTGAAAGCATGGTTAGGTGGTTCAAAAGTGGCATTTGAAAGTCTATAATCTAACACTAATGTTTTTTTTTCTAATTTTAGCAATTATCAAACCATAAATCCTATAATTATCCCCTATGCTTTTATTCATAGATATTAATAAGCCAACCTATGAATATCCCTAAACATGTGATTGATTAAAAAAATCCATGCAAAAGATTAAAATTTTTAATATGAAATGGACTCTCAAAGATAAAAATTTACAATTATCACATCATTTAAAACTTTTAAAAATTAAAAATTAATATATTATGAAAGTTTCAATGAACTTCACTAATAAAATTTTCATTTTATGATGCTTTATTTTTTATTTTTTATTTTGACACTACTTTGACATTTTTTTGAGTTCACATTTTTCATTTTTTCTATGTGACAAACATAGTGTTGTCATTTCAAAAGTCCATTATGAGTCCGTAATCTTTTTAAAAATCATCCAAATGTTTTATGATAACTCTCATTAAAGTCTATGAAAACATGAAAAATGAAAAAATTGACAATGTTAATTTTGAATATGGCTTTAAATTTTGTGTTTGTATGTAATCCAAAAAAATTACAAGTGTGACAATCCAAATTTTCCACCTATTCATGCTTTCACCCAAGATGCAAAGATATCCCGCGGATTCCCAAACAAAGAATTTTTTTCACCCTTTCCCCATCCATTTCCACCTTTTTGGGATTTCTAAACAAGGCAAACCCTTTTTTGTAAACACCTACTGTCAAAACCTAGTGATCATTTTATGTTTGGGGATTAGAATTGGTCCAACTCCCTAGAAAAATTTGGTGTAATGAATAAATTAACCAAGAGGTGGGAAATTTTTTGGAAGATGGGAAATTGAAGTGATGCATAAAATTGGGAAGTGGGAAAATGGATGGACAATGGGTGAACCACGGGAAGATTGAAATTATCTCACTCCCTCAAGAGATTGGAAAATTAATTAATTCAAGAAAGTGGGACAATGAAAGTCACTTCTTCCCCAACTAAATCCATTTTCACCCATTGTCCATGTTTCCCAAATTTAGTTCCATGGATTCGTCCATTGTCCATTTTTCAAATTTTTGCACATAGATCCATTTTCATCCATGGTCAAACTTTCCAAATAATCACTTGGCATTTCACAAATATATTTGGCATCCAAGGAATTTAGTCATCCAAAAAGATGAAAGTGTGGTAAAGTTTTATCAATCAAATTTGATGCAACTTTGATGCTTCCATTAAAAAGATTTGTCCTAAATTATTGCAAAACATTAAAAACACATAGGCATGGCAAAAAAAATGGGCACATTTTTAGAAATTTAAGATTTTTTAAAAGCAATTGGATACCTTTTAAAACAAAATTAAACTTAACAATATGGCCTTGAACTTGTTACACAACTATAATTTTTTATTTTTCCAAATTTGGTTGTGGCAAATGTAAGCCAACAAAGTCTTAAACACTAATAGAAATCCTATCATTTACAATTAATCATTATGAACAAAAGGAGACCCGATGAAAAGAAACCCTAACAACACTTTCAAGGACAAAAGTACATGATGGAAAATAAAAGCAATGTTTAGAGGGAAGATCTTTTAAACAAAGGAAGGCAATGTTTAATGTCATTTGTAAAGGTAAAGAGAAAGAAAGCTAGGGTACAAGGGGGAAAAGGTGTGTTGGGTTGATGCAACTCTTGGCCAAAATATTATTCTAGATGAGCAACAACTTGGAACAAAAGGAATAACATCTTTTAAAACCACATCATGAGTTACAACCATTCATGAATTACAACCATTCATGCTACAATCATTCATGAATTGCAACCATTCATGTTGCAACTATTCATGAACTATTTGCTACTATTCTTGAATATGAAAAAAGAAAATTTTTGTTGCATCATCACCAACCATAGGGCCTACTACAATCCTTTCAAGAATTTATTTTGAAAATAGTTTTTCATTTCTTGCTCCTTACTATTGTCTCTCTCCTAAAACAAAATCCTTTGCCAAAATACATTCATGTGAATTCATGATTATGTCCAATTCCACAACATTTACAACCATAATCTTAATTCTTGGCTCTTGGGGCTTTTGACTCTTTTGAGCTTGGTGGCATTTTCAAATCACAATTAACTTACAACTTACACTTGTAAACCACCACGTTGTTGAAAACTAAAAACCATAGTTGCGACAAAAAGAAATCAAAGGACAACATTAAAAAAAAGTTACATGATAAGTGTTTCAACAAAAGTTCAATTTTGGTCAAGAAGCATAACCACCACAAAATAGATTAAAAGGCAATGTGAAAAGAAAGTTGTTGAAACATTATCTACAACTAGTTGATTTATTACATGTCTATTCCCAACCATTGCAAACAACACACACATTCCCACTACAATAGTTCCATTTGAATATGAATATCTAGAAACCTAGTTTCATGTGATAGGCCTTTCTATCCAACCCCATAAATGTGTCACCTAATCCCCCTTTAGTTTATCATTTAACTTTGCCACCTAATCACAATTAACACCCCATCAAATAATATAAGAACTTTAAGAGTTCTAATGTTTACACTATCATAAATGCCAATGCCATGGGGTTCATTCATTTGAATGTTCATCCATGACTTGTAATGAACTTGTTAATTTTTAGTTTAGTTTCAAATCACTTTTAATTAGCTTTTCGTTAAATTTAAGTTCATTTCTAATTCATGTATGGTTAACTTTTAATGCACTTTTAATTAAATTTTAGTTCATTTTTAGTTAATTATTAGTTCACTTCTAATTAACTTGTAGTTGACTTCCAATTAACCTTTAGTTCATTTTTTGTTCATTTCCAATTAATTTTTAGTTCACTTTTAATTAAATTTAAGTTCATTCTTAAATTTGAGTTTTAGTTCACGCATAGTTCGCACATGGGTGAACATGGGTCACATGTAGATTGGAAGTTTCTCCCTTGAACTAGATGCCCAATGGGTATAAATAAAGGTAGAATTTTTCATTACCTTTAATATGTTCAACATTAGTTTTGGATACCTTTTCTTGTCATAGCCTTGTTCTATTCCTTTTCTATAATAAAATCTTGTTGAATTTATTTTTTCATGTGTCATGTTCTTGTTCTTGTTCTTGTTTTTTTTGTTTCATGATCTGTTGGAATTAAACATGCCCTTGTTTTTGTTTTGGTAAAAAAATCTTGTAGTCCAAATTATTTTCGTGCTCATGACATTCACCATCATTCACATCATCCCTCATCAAAGATTTTTTGTTAAAAGATGTTCAACACTCTAACTTGCTATCAAGGTTAGGGGATGTCCAAATGGCCTTTAAAATTTTAATTCATTGATTTATGCAATAGTCTTCATACCTATTACATTGTTTACCCCTTTTCCTCCACCTTCATAAAATCTTTTGCCCCATTTGCTTACTCTTTCTTTCAAATGTTTGGGTGTGTTTTAGGTTTAAGGTCCTTTACTAACCCAAATGGACATTTGTTCAATTAACAAGCCTCCTTTCTACTAGGGTGAAAACATGGTAAAGTGTGCAATTAAAAGTACTTACTAGTCTACTTATTAAATGAACAAAAAGTAGGACCAAAACCCATCACAAAATTGTTGTACATTCAATCTTTTTAGTTGAAGGGTAAATAACAAGATATTTTTTCATTATTACGCATTAATTTTTAAATTTTACATTGTAAAAGTAGGTTTCAAATAGACTTTTCTAAATGCAAGTAGCTTTTAAAACCTACTTTCTGTAATGTAACATTTGATTCAAGTATGTGTCAAGTATATTTTACCAAAGAGAAAATAGATTTGTTTTTTGGTGAGGCCTTTGAATATATAATGATCTTTATGTTATAACTTCATACATGTATATTTCATTAATTTTTCTAATGAGAAAGTAGGTTTGAACACCATATTGACCAATCAATTTCAAACCTACTTATTCCCTACTTTTATTATTCTAAAGTTTTTGAAATTTTGTAGTTGATTTACAATAAACCCAATTGAAGGCTTAATAGTTTCAAAATGAAATTTAAGTAAAATTTGAATCTACTTTCTTGTGTTTTTGTGAAAAATTGCCTCTTTTTTAACTTGATATTTTCCTAGCAACTTTTTTTGTATATTTTACCATGCTCTCACCTAGTAACCTATGGAAACATTATTTCCACATCTACCATAGCCCTAGCAACCTATCTAAGTAATTGGGCCCTTGTGGCTTTTATTGCAATTGTCATGTTTCATTATAAAAATGTATGCTTGTACCAACCCATGTGTTTGCAACTTGTGTCCAAATCAACCACTTCTGCAACTATCAATGCACCTATCCTCTGTGGCATGTGGTAAAAATGACTTTTAGTTTAACATATGCAACTACATTGTTTTAAGTTACATATGCAATTATGATTTACAACTACTGCTAATTTAGATGAAAATGAAGATGAAAAATGTAGTCGTAACCTCCAACAACTAGAGGCATCCAATTATAAATGAAAATGTAATTGTTTTTGCAACTAGTAATGTGGTTCAGAAGTAATTGGACACCATGTGGCATCTTATTCAACTTGAACTAGAACTATAAATTATATTTGTAAATGCACATGTGTTTAACTTAGTGTGAAAAATAATATGTTAACTATGATTAATGAAATTACTAGATTTGGTGGTTTAAATTGGGTAGGTGGTTATTTAGTTACTTGCTTACAGCAATGATTTGCTTCAATGGGGTTCATTGTCCTAATAATAATTAAATGTATAATAAAGTTTGGTAGGTTTGTGAAAATTTTAAAGGACCACTAAAAAAATTAGAAAGAACCATCATTTTCAATTTTTAACATAATAAGGTTGTGTGTAGGTGTAAACATTTTTTTCCCAAAACAAATGGTATTGTTACATTTGGTGGTTTGAATTTTTTTTTAAAATTATTTAAAATGAAACAACATTTCAATGTAAAAATTATTTACCAATATGGTTTTTCCACATTATAGTTTTTGCATTTTGTTTTTTTGTTAATTTTGTCTTATAGCCAACATAGAACAATTTAGCCAATTAGAAGAACTAAAAATAATTGAAAATATTTTAAGGTGGAATAACCTAAAATAATTTAAGGTGGGATAATTTATAATAGTAAAAAATAGCTCAAAGTAAAATAAAATAGATTAATTAAAAATAGCTTAGGTTGGAATAGTTCAAAATAACCTAGAATAATCAAGAATAATTTAAAGTAACCTAAGGTGGAAGAACTTAAAATAATCAAGAATTACCTAAAATAAAATGAAATAGCTTAGAATAATTTAAAATAACTTAGAGTATAATAGTTTATCTAGAATAGTCAAAAATAGTCTTTAGGGTAGAATAACTTTAAATAGTCTAAAATGGAATAACACATAATAATTTAAAATAACTTAAGGTGGAATAGCTGAAAATAATTAAATATAACATAGGGTGGATTAGCTAAAAATGACTTAAAATAACCTAGGGTGGAATGGCTTAAAATAGTCAATTTTGTAAAGGATATAGTTAAGTGAAAGAATGAACTACCCATGGTATGCATTATAAACATTCAAAATGCATATGTTATTTAGGATGAAGTAATAAAAAAGGCTTGTGACCATGTACAAAAATTTTTAGGATCCTACCCACCTACCTACTTAAGCCTATAACCTTGATTCATTTACCTATATTAAACCGGGCAACCTACCTAACCTATGTTAAATTATCTATTTTAACCAAGCTTAACCTAGGATAAGTTGTTAATTCTAACTTGATTTAGCCTAGGATAGGTTGTTTACCCCAACCTACCCTAGTTAAATCAAGTAACTATAATGATTACACTATTTTTTATTATAGAATTAATTTTCAAATTATTATTTATTGCCACATGTACATCATTTAATGGATAATCTTTATCCAAATGGTGGATAGATTTTCACCATGTGCATACATCCAAACTTTATATGTCATATGTGATTACACATTTTAGTCAAAAATTTAATTGCAAATGGCAGTGCCACATTGGCTAGATGTGAGTTGGATGAAAAGTTCATGTTAATCACATTTTGATGTGATTACCATTGGGACTGGGTGCCATGTCATGTCTTTTGTGACAAAAATTTTATTCAACTTGTTCAAAGCAATTAAACACTATAACAAGTTGCATGTGGCATTTATGATTAAAAATTATCATTTATCATTTTTAAAAAAATTGTTAATATGCAAATTTCTTGTAGTGTTTTTTAAAAACCAAAAGGAAAACCTTAGTTCAAGTTGACATTAACATTTTTCCCCTTTGGCAACACCTTAAAACAATTTGTGACCTACTACCAACCTCGGTATGCACGTCTTTCACCTTTCAACAACTTATTGGACAACAAATGGTTTTATATTAGAATTCCATCTGGAAATGCTTACACCATCATACCATTTCCAACACACTTTTTGAGGAGTTATTTAACGTTTGTGAAACCTAATTATTATCATATTTTGGTCTTGGGTCAAATGTTTAGCTTACAACCCAACCAATCCTTTCAAACTTTCAACTATCTTTTACAATCTTTTTGATAGCACTTCAAACACAACTAAGGCTCCTGCACTCTTGAACTATAGACATTCCTAGATGTGTGTGCATATAACTAATAGACCCAATGGGTGTCCATCACTTGCGACACATCCACAATAACAAACACATTGAGACACATGATGCAATTTGAGACACCTTTGCTTCCATTGTTTGGGAAGTAAGTTTCCATGTCATACAAAAATAGTTGCATCACTTTTTTTTTAACAACTTTCAACTCCTTTTGTCAACGAATAACATTGTGCTCACCAAAACGAGGTTTGTACCTTGATTGATGTCATCATAGCTAACCCAACATGAGTGGATCTACTTTCTTGATAATGTTCAACTCAAGAATTCGCAATATCAAAGGAAAGGAGTTATCATTATTAGCACCCTATTGGTCAATTCCTCCCTTTCGCAATTGACATTATTGATTGTTTACACAAATCATGAGATGTTTTCTTATATAATTATGCCCATGTTGTTTGGAACCTAAAAAGACCAAAGGACCTTCCCCTTTGGATCCTTTTTCCTTATTTTCACTAAAGAATAAACATAACATTACAAAATATGCAAGCCTCTTTCATTTTAAGTTGAGCAGTAGCAACTGGCTTAGTTACTTCTTGACATCCCCCAGTTCAAGACCGCCCCCCATCCCCACTGTGGACTTAGGCCCACTTTAGGTCCAGGGTCCACTTTCCTAGGAACCAATTTGGACTGATTTGAAGCAAATTGAATCCTTGAGTTGGACTACACCTTGGTCCCTAGCCTGATTCTTGGTTCTCCAAATCAGGAGCTCTCCTTTCAGCACTATTTTTTGGTCCGAACCAATTGATTTTCCCTCCAAAACAGGTGCCATGTAGGTTTGTCCTCAATTTGCCACTTTTTGGTCTTGGACCCTCATCTAAAGGCCTTGGAACCAACTTAAAGCTTTCGACCAATAAGATTGCTTGAATTCATTGGTCCCTGGACCTTGGGCCTTTGTCTAAAGTCGCCCTTATTGGAGGCGAGTTAAGGACCCTTTTATTCCTCCTTCATTCTCAAACCCCTAACTAGTAATCAACTTGAGTGGAGTCTGGTCATTTCATTTTGTATCTTTGCATCCTCACTAGGTTTTGGGTACGTATAAAAATAGAGTCATTCTAGATTTTCTCACTTTTCCGGGAAAAATAAACCGCCAAAGTTGCCAGATTTTGAGGGAAACTTTTCTGAAATTGCCATATTTAGACAATAGGTTCCAGTCAAAACATAACAGGATCTTAAATTTTGAGACTTTCCTCTCTGACTTGTAGCTCCTGGAGCCAAATTTGGTTAATTCTCCCTTTTGGAGGATGATCACCAGTGTAACTACATCACAAAATCGAGGGGGGGAAAAAAAAAAAAAAACGCTATCATGTGGATACTATACCTACTACTCCAGCTCAACACTTCTTTTCCAAATACCTATTTATTTTAGAAAACAAGGTTTGGCATTTTCAAATTTCATTTTTCAGAATTTCAACAGTTGAGGAATAAGTATGCAAAATACACCTTGTCCTGTGCATTTTGTAATAGTAACCACACGGGGTTTTCAATTTTCAACAATTTGGAAAAATAACAATAAAATTTTCTAATTTGCAGCTAGGAAGGCCTTTTACGAATTATTTATTTTGTGCCGAAACATCAGTGGTAGGTACAGGATCTATCTTGTGATGGTCAAGATCTAACGGCCAGGAAGCACAGAAGTGGGAGAGGACAAGGACCACAAAACTGCACACCAAGTTTCTCCCAAATTCCAATTGCAATGTGAATCGTTCCTGGGGATAAGAAGATTCCAAATGTGCCCCAATTGAAAACCAGTGTAGTGAGAGAGAGAGAGAGAGAGAGAGAGAGAGTATATGTGTGTGAGGGTGTGTGTGTGGGTTTGTTTTCTCTGCGAGTGAGAGGAATGGCGTCCACGGCTTCAGCTGCGTTAGCTGCATCGTCAGGCATAGTGAGCTCCAGTTCTAGCAACAAGCTTGTCACCTCAGTATCCAATAGCAGTGGCGGTGGTGGTGGTGGTGGTAGTGGTGGTGATGTTTCCTCCTCCTTCTTGCACCCACTCTTGAGAACCGGAACTTGTTTCAGGGGCTCTGTTGTGGGTTTGACAGTGAAAGGGGGACAAGAGGGAAATTGGACTAATAGGCGGTGGTCAGGGAATGGTGGTGGTGGCGGCGGCGTGGTTACAACAGCTGCGGTGAGCGTGGAGCCGCCTCCGGTTCCCAAGCAACAGAAGAGGAGTCAGTACGAGATTGAGACTTTTACCGGTTGGCTTTTGCGGCAGGAACAGATTGGGATCATCGATGCTGAATTGACCATCGTTCTGTCTAGCATTTCCGTCGCTTGCAAGCAAATCGCGTCTCTGGTTCAAAGAGCTGGCATCTCCAACCTTACGGGCTTGCAAGGAGCTTCCAATATACAGGGGGAGGATCAAAAGAAACTTGATGTCATTTCTAATGAGGTGCTCTCTCTCTCTCTCTTCTATGGTTGGACAAAACACAACCCAATTCCCTCAACAACATTTTCCTCCTCTTCTCTTCTCCATCCCTCCTATGCCAATAGACACTACAGTAGAATGCGGTTTTTCTCACACAAAAGGCCACAAGTCATGACACATGTATGTGTGAGGTAGCCTTTTGTGGTTTCATCTATTACAATGTACAATATGTGATGTCTATTGTGGGATATATTACATCAAAATTACAATTGGCATTAAGTTATGGCATATATTATGTTTGTTTAATATGTGCCACAACTTATGTCAAATTGCAATTTGGATGTAATACAGTGTTTTTTTTCTTTTGAGTTGTGGCAACTGAGAAAAAAGGGAAGCTCCAAAGAAGGTAAAAAGGGTTTGTTTCAGAATAAATGGCCCCAAGTTGCTACATTATGAGGAAAAAAATCCTAAGGTCACCACATTTAGATGCTGAGGTCATGGAGGTCACCGGAACAAATTGGGATTCGCAAAAACTCTACTTTCTTGGCTGACATCTAGACAGATTTGGCTCATTAATGTTGTGGATTTTCATCAGTCCACCTACTTGACAAAATTGAAATTAAAAACCCTGATGTAATATATGCCACAAGTAGACACCACATATTGTACATAATAATGGATGAAACCACAAAATTTACATCACACATGTGTCAAGAGTTGCAGCTTTTTGTGTGAGAAAAACCACATTCTCTTGTAGGGAGTACTCCTCCACACAATACCTGAATGTCAAGGCATATACTCTACAGAGAAAGAAGAATCTGTTGCAATTCTCATGCAAACATCATGAGTATGATTGAGTATGCCATGCATGAAGCTTCTTCTTCTTCACCTTACAATTTTTCCTGGTGTGTGCCATGAAGCCATTGCCATCCATGTCTTAGAGAGAGATATATCGAGCACCATGTGTCTGTAAATTTTTTTTCACAGTTTTAGGTTGTCATTGAACTCAGGTATTCTCTGGCTGCCTCCGAACCAGCGGCCGGACAGGCATCATTGCTTCTGAGGAGGAAGACATTCCTGTTGCTGTTGAGGAAAGCTACTCAGGCAACTACATTGTGGTGTTCGACCCCTTGGATGGTTCATCAAATATCGATGCTGCTGTCTCCACAGGTTCCATCTTTGGTGTATACAGTCCAAATGAAGAGTGTTTGACAAACCTTGGCGAAAATCTCACCGTGAGTTATCTACCTATTATCTCATGAGGCCCCCCATCTCCCTCTCATGGTTGCCCTTAGATTGCTCACAGAAAAAAGGTATTTTCAATCGTTACCAAACACTGCAACATTCTGTAGATCATTAGTTGAAAAAGAAATTGGAAATTTTGTTGATCAGTGGTGTGGTTCATTCGGGAATTCCCCAATTTATTCAAGGCTGGCACTGACCAACCTGAAAAAAGCAGTCTTCTAGTCTAGTTTGCTGTCAGCTGATGAAGAAACTAACATACCCAAACCCCCCTTCTGTTTGTCAATCTTTCAGAATTTCGTTAGAGATGGAGAGATAAGCAAGACTGCACATTGGTAACAGTTGGGGAACTTGACCAAGTTTCATGGTTATGGTTTTGCAGATTGATGAAATCGCAGAGCACTGTGTGGTTAATGTCTGCCAACCAGGAAGCAACTTGTTATGTGCTGGCTACTGCATGTACTCCAGCTCTGTTATCTTGGTTCTGTCAGTTGGAAAGGGAGTGTACGGCTTCACACTTGACCCTCTTTATGGAGAATTTGTGCTCACACACAAAGAGATCCAAATTCCCAAGAAAGGCAAAATCTACTCCTTCAATGAAGGTAACTATGCTCTCTGGGATGACAAACTCAAGAAGTATGTGGACAGTCTTAAGGAGCCAGGACCCAGCAACAAACCTTATTCAGCTCGGTATATTGGAAGCCTTGTTGGAGACTTCCACCGAACCATGTTGTATGGAGGTATTTATGGATACCCTGCAGACCTAAAGAGCAAATCAGGGAAGCTCAGATTGCTTTACGAATGTGCCCCCATGAGCTACTTGGCCGAGCAGGCAGGTGGCAAGGGTTCTGATGGTCATAAAAGGATTCTTGACATCCTACCCGAGCAGGTTTGTAAACTCTTACCACCCTCTACCGGTCTTAGACTGCTAATTCTAAGTGAATCAGGTTGTTTCAGACATGCAGGCTCTGGCAGTCTCAAAACTTGCTTGAACTAAATATATGCTCTTAAAGGATGAAGAAGAACATTGCTCTTGGAATCACCTGATTGAGTTCTGGCATTTGTGGACATTATATGGGGTGATGGGTTTTCAGGTGCATCAACGAGTTCCATTGTTTGTGGGCAGTACTGAAGAGGTAGAGAAGCTCGAGAAATACTTGGCATAATTATACTATCATCAGAAGAGACTGAAAAGAGTACTCTTCTTAACTCTGATATACCCATTCTCTCTCATGTCCCAAGTTCATCTCTACCTTTGCATGTCAATTCACAGTGAAACCCTGTTTCGACAGTATTCATCCTGTATTTGTCAAAGGACATTGAAGAAGTGAAACCTTCACATTCTTTGAAAATGTGGAAGCATCCATCCTTTTAGTAAAATACCCTAAAATGAGAAGTGTCAACAACATCCACTATCACTAATAGATAATGCCTATCATGAGTGCAAAGCAGATATAGACTTTGGTGAGGAATTGCGGATGTTTGCTGACTTCAAGTAAACAACAAATATAGGATGATGCCCATGTGAAGGAAAAATCAAAAGCAGAATTTCCAAATCAGAGATGAATTGTTTGATACTCCAACTAGAAATCCATTCAGTATGTCTCAGGGGTGGGTAGCAACCTATGGTTATTTTGTAGTTGCTTTATGTGGGGAAAAAAACATAAAGGATGTATCTCATTTCAGGATGTATTTGGGCATGTAATACATGCAGTTTGGAACACCATTTCATGGAGTCACAAATCCTGTGCAGCGCTTTTTTTCTTTGTTGACCAAAAAAAATCCAGTGTGACATATACAAAAGATTCTTGTGAAAAACAAAGTGCCAAAATTACCAGATTCAGAGGAGATTTATTTTTGCCAAATCTGGCTAATTCTTCTTGTGCATTGCTACATCACCTGGGAGGGAAAAAAAAAAACTCTGATTCTGTGTAGGCTGGAGTTCCACCTGAACATGAGAGACAGAATTCTTAAACAAGAAGTAACCTTAAGTTGCAGAAACAATTTGGACAACGAAAGGTAGATGAGCAATAGCCAATCGAATGCATGACAACTCAGTCTTAAATTTACCTTAAAAATCCCCAAACAGCTTTTGCTTTAAATGTTGTTAAAATAAAGGAAATATGGGAAACAGTTCACTTTAAATGAATTAAAATGTTCAAAATATTAACTTGATATCCTATATAATAATTATTCAAATACGAATACTAAATACTTGAATCCAAGATCTGCAAAAACGCAAGACAACATTGCCACAACTTAAACCACCTTTTAAATCCTTAAGTAATATTCGAATCTTGGAACGTTATCGAAGGGATCCAGATTGGGTTTAGTTGGTGGGGGCCGCGCGAACGCGAGCCCCCGCTGCCACAAATTACGACGTGCATGCCCCCCGTAGGAAGATGCTAGGGTCACCCACTCCGTAGTGCAATGGAGCAGGGTCCCCTAGGCCATCGGCCATCCTGACCACCGATCGACCCCGCCCAGGTAAGTATGATTTTCATCTCCCATCGCCCTCTTTATACCCTTTCCTTCCGCCTCGCGCGCCAAAACCTTATGGGACATTTCCCAGCCCCTTCTCCCCATTCCACGCTGCTTGCACATACTTATCTCTTTGCCGGCAGCTGGAAGTCTTCTTCTATTCGTCTCCTGAATTTTGTAGCCATTGTGAAGCAGAGTTTTTTTAAAAAGCAGTTATGAAACAAATGTTGCCTCTGGTAGTCAGTCATTCTTACCAACTTGCAGAGAGTCGATGAGGAGAACAAGATGGTCGGAGTTTTGTACACGATTGTTGAATCTAAAGACGGTAATGATTTTTATTCAATAATGGAAGTTGGCTTTTGTTGGGCTTCAAGCATTGATGGAATGGAATTGGAATTTTGCACCGGTCTGCACAGGAAGATTGGATTCTGCAAGATCCAAT
>Ga0116231_10004265_pt1 | contig 29025 bp, 19 predicted proteins | sample S1TSphgellanicum_2_FD_89695 | JGI IMG/M metagenome (GOLD analysis project Ga0116231, IMG submission 89695) | Host-associated microbial communities from peat moss isolated from Minnesota, USA - S1T2_Fd - Sphagnum magellanicum MG | ecosystem: Host-associated > Plants > Peat moss > Unclassified...
GTGTTTAGTCAAATTTTGCTAGATTTTTTTGTTTCATCTTTCAAAATATCATAATTTTGAATCATACTGAAATATGCTAACTACTTTAGGTTTTTATTTCTTGCATCATAAATTACAATTTTTTTATATATGTCATGTAGATTACACCCCCACTTAAGCGTGGTAAATGATTTTGAAATTTTGAGATTTTGAAACATGCTTTGAATTTTTTTAATTTTCAAATTCCATAACTTGTAAATTGTGAGAATTGTTTGAGTGCAAATAGAAGGGTATTATCATCTAAAATTTTAAACATCATATTTAAAATATTAGAATAGTCATTTACTCTAGTCCTTTTCACACCAAAAAAAAAAACAAAATTGACTAGTTCTAATGCAATTATTGTTCAAGTTCAAGAATCCTTTTTTAAAGCCAAAACCTAAAACTAAATTTGATTAATTTTTAATTTGAATTCTTCAAGTACATTCATGTTAATTATTAGCACAATTTGGAATGATTAACATAGCTTTCACATGTCAAAACAAAAGCATACATCAAAAAAATTACAATTTTCACCACTAGTTGACATGGTTTTTGGCTCCTATGAACGTATTTACACCCAAATGTCATCCAACTTTACAATTTATTTTGCAATCCTAGACTTCTCAAAATTATGGGCCTTGTATTATATTCATATAAATAATATTGGGTTGGGGTGAATTTGGGAGTTTTAAGGAGTTTTTTCATGAGATGCAAATGATTGGAAATCAATGAAAACCTTTTAAAGGACAAAATTGGACAGTCCGTTTCCCATATGTTCACATTGCTCATGTTTTCTATAGAATATCCAATGATGTTCCCAATAAAATCATTACTTACTTAGGCTTTGCATTGCTTTGCAGTACCATTGATGACCAATTGACATAAGGTCAAAATATTAATATATTTAAATAAATTGCTTAAAAGATAATTAATTACCAAACATTGGTAATCCACTTAGATTTTCCATGAAATCGTTTCCTCTTCCATTCATGTTTAAATATGAATTTTAATTTTCACCTACTAAAACATTAACATTTTTAGCACCCATGATGTCTTTTTTGGCACCCCTCATTGTCTCAAAAAACATTTTTTTGGGCATTTCCAACATCCCCCAACATCCTTCTTACCATGCTTCCGAAATATATATATAAATAAAATGACCCTAGTTCCTACAATGTCACCTATGTATTTCTTGGTGTTCTTTTACATTATATCCAATGCCTTCAACCCTCAATGTCTTGGTGCCCCTTATTGCATAAAAAGAAAATTTTCATGTTTAACCTAACACCCTTGGTGTTTCAAACATTCCTTTTTGACATTCTTGCTATTGTTTGGTACCATTTTTTTGTTCCTTATCATTATTCCTTATCATGTTTTTTCGTTATTCTCCATCTTTCATCGTCCTTTGGTGTTGTCTTAGTGTGTATTTGTTGTTCTCCATGCTAACATCATTCCCAAACCAAAACATCACATTAATTTTTGAATTTTCACTAAAGAGGTTTGAATTTGGGAATGTTTTATAGGTCAATATCCCATCTTAGCATGTCCTTGTAAGATATTGGCCTTGTGACAATCATAATGATTTAAAAGCTGAAGAAACTTTGGAAATGTTAGATGGGTTAAATCTTCACTAGTTTTTTAAAAAGACCAAAGTTGAAAGGGGAAATATATTTTATTGATTTGAATAATAATGATATTTAGAAGGGTTAAAATAAATGTTTTCCCATTTCAAGGAAAGGTGGTTAGAAGGGGCAAATTAAAATATCCATCCCTAAGTCATGTGTGCAAGTGATATTTAAAGATTGTTAAATGTTATTTCTCACTCAATATCAATGGATTTGATGTTTAGAATGAGTTTATTAAGTCCAATTAATGTCATAAACATAACATTGATAAAAATAATGTATACATGTCAACTTTGATACAATGTTGTAATGGATATTTCATTTTCAATATTGATTTTAATATGTTTTTTATTTTGATTGAAAGGTGTCCATTAGAATATTACATTTTTAAATATTCGATTTAACTATTAAAATATAATGTAGGTATATTAAGATATTTTTACTTTTGATTTCAAACATTATTAAACTCAAACTAGCAAAAAAGGGGTAGTCATTTTGAAAAAGGTCAATAATTTAGTTTTTAAATTGTAGTCAAAACAAAATTCGTATTGATTTATTTGTAATTTTGATTTTCAATACAAACCAAAAACTACCATTGTGTTAAATTCAATATTACCACTTATTGGAGTTATGAACATAATGAAAATAATCAACATCAAATACATTAAATAAAGTATGGATATAAAATGTGATTTAATTGTTTAAAATACACCAAAACATGATCCTTTCATATGAAATAAAACGTTGAAATTTAAAACATTTAACACAATTTACAATCATGATTTGTAGGTCCAAAACTTTAATTATGGTTTTAAATTCAACTTTCAAAACATAAATAGTGTGTTATTGAATAAGTCATTAAGTTTAAAAGTGTAGTTGAATGGAAAGGTGAAACATGAATGCATTTGAATGTGAAATGTGAACTTTTAATAACAACATTAGATTTTTGAGTAATATAGAATTTGAAATCAAGAGGTAGACTTTGAATATGTTTTCATTACATTAAAAATGGAAAATTAATTATAATTAAAAATTATTGTGATAAAATTTTATGGTTTTTAAAGTCTTCTCCATCTCAATTTCCACCCAATTTGGAAGCATTAATGTATTGCTCACAAACCAAATCACTTTTTTTTCTTCTTCCTTTTTTCTTGCCACCTTCTTTGTCTTCCTTTTTTTCCTTCTTGCAATGCTTCTATAGCAACAAATCATTCATCATCCCATACATTTAATCCAATTAATGACACACATTGAGAGAAAGTTGTAACCCCTACAACATATTCATGGGATGTAGAAAGCACACATGATTTAATAAATTCATAAATATTTTCAAAATTTCTTAAATACTTTTGATTAATGTAATATAAAGGCAATTTCAACAAATGTTTGTAGAATAATTAATGAATTTTGAAATTTTCATGTCAAGAATAAATATTTTTGAATATTCCAAGACTATTTTCCTTCACAAAAATTTGTTCTTTGAACAAAGTAGATTTTTAAAATTACAAACGAATTACAAATGATATAACTAGTGTTAAAGATGCCAAGGTACTACAATAATAAATAAATTTTAATATAAAAATGAGTTCCATGTACAATAAATCACACCATAAACAAGATGGATTTTTTCCTTTTAGTGGGTCACATTCGCATAATGGACAAGGATCACTGAATGAAGTTTTAAATACATACAATCATTTGATCTCATCAAGTTGTCTTTATTTCATAACATCATTTTCATATTCTATCTTATTTTACAATGTCAATAATAGTTTTAAAGCTTTCCATAAGTATCAAAAATATTTTAGATTCATATAATAAATAATCACTAATTTTTTTAATATAAGTTAATAGGATTTATCATCAAACAATGACATTTGTAATGAAAACAACGTTGGTCATTTGCCCACAGAACTAATGTTGTTCCAAATTGAATATTTAATTAATGAATCCCTCAAAAAACTAATAAAAATATTATGAACTTAATTGATTATGAATATATAAAAGGATCATTTTTATTTGAAATAATATCCATGCAAAGGTCTTTCTATATATTTATGATAACAAAATTTGGATTATCAAACATGCAATTATCTTAATAAATTATTGGTAACCATTGATTTTGCCACAAGACATGCACAAAGTTAAATTTCAGTTTATTATTCATATTATGTATGCAATCTTGTAACAATGATGAAATGGTCCTTTGCATGTATAATGTTTTGTAAACATTCATAAATCCTTATTCAATTTTGTTGAAATTTGATTTTTGTGAAACAACAAAATGTCAAAGGTGGATTTCAAAGATAATATTATTCATAAAATATACCTCTTTGGCCATTAGTTGATCAAATTTCTTTTGTATTTTGTATCTTCAAATTGTTTTATCTTTTGCTTCATCTTGTTTAAGTAATTTGACAAATATGTAAGTTTCAAATGTTTAGGTTTGTTTCTTCTCTTTGGAAAGATGAATAGCCATGTCATTTTAAAAATGTTTGTAAAGGCATAAGTGGGTTGATACCATATGGCTTGTGCTATATAGTAATGATGTGATGTACCAAACTTAATCAAATGATCAAAACACATCAAAATATTTTTTTAGCCAAAAAGAACAATACATAGCAAGAACATTGAGGAAAACTTTCCTTTTTTGGTCCACTAATTTTTTCAATTGCTACTTTCACATAATGTAGACATAATGAGTTGAACATCACTTGTTTTGTTCATGCCCAAAGACAAACAATTCATGATAAAAAAAGGTTCCATAAAAAGTTTCTATATATATATTGCACAATTCTGATTTTTAATTATATGGTCAACTTTCGTTCTTGTTTTGTGTTCAGAACACATTTTCATTGAATTGTTACCAAACTCATAACACGTTTTCACATTTTTTCCCTCTTGCCCTTCAAAATTAAAAATATTGAAAAAACAAGAAAGGGACAAATATTCTTGTGAAGTAAGAAAACATTCAAAATTTTCTTGAAATGAGAGACACTAATTCATTTAAGTATATGAAATTGAGGCATGGACAACATTGCAATGAAAATTGAATTGAATTAATTTCAAATTGATTTCAAATACATTTTAAAACTAAGTAGCTAGCACAAATGAACAAATACATGAAATTGTATTTTTTATTGTTCATTTTAGTTGTGTGCCATATTTTATGTTAAATTCAAAAAAGTTCTCATGTTTTTTGTCATGTATTTGTTAACATTGGAAGTGTTTTCAATTAAAACTTATCATTTGTTATTCTTCCAAATTACATTTTGAATTATTTAGTTTATGTCATTGATGTTTGGTTTTAGTTTTCAACACATCATCTACATTGATCCTATTTAGGGTTGGTTACCTCATATATTGCTTCAAACCATATTCATCCACGAAATTGGCTTTTAATATCCATCAAAATTGAGATATGATTGGGAAATTTGAATATGAACTAGGACCATGGTATTCAATTTTGTTGATTCAAGTATTCATCAACCCATATTTTGTCTTGATTGCCCAAAAGTCCATTAATGATAGTTGACATTGTTTTGTTTTAATCGTAAAAGTGATGAAACTAGAATGAGGTGTTAATATGTTACACTAGTAAAAAAAATTATGGGTTGTTGATATGGCTACTTATTGTCAATTTGAATTTGTGATTCTATGCAAGAACAACATTGTGTTCCAGCTAATTACAAAATCATGTCACACAATCTCATTACTAATACACAAATTGGAACAATAGAGTTAAAGAACATACAAAGGCAACACACCAAAGAAGAGTATGGCATCTTCAAGAAATATAGATATCAATGAGGCACAAAAAAAGTTTCCCAACACATGGCAAACATCATTAAGTAGAACAATGGTGGTGGATCCTCTTTATTGTTGTTTCACCTCGCTTTGCCCGCCATGTGCTGCATACTTTCAACGTGAAAGAATTTTACACAACGATTGGTCTCGTTATGTATGTTGTGGTGGAAACTTGCCATGCAGTGGGAATTGTGGAGAATCAAATTGCCCACGATTTTGTGGAGCTTTGGAAGTTTGTTGTTGTTTTTCCATGGCAGTTGCTACAACAAGATACATGATCCAAGATGCACAACAAGTTCAAAACACACAATGTGACAATTGTATCATACTCACAGTGTATTGCATGCAATGTTTGGATTGCATATGTCGGTTCACTGCATGTATGACAGAAATGCCAATATTTGAAGAAATAACATGTGTCATTGATCGCATTGCTGACATTTCATACTGTGTTGTATGTTCATGCATGCAAACACAACAAATGTTAGAGCTTGACAAAAGAGATGGTGTGATAATCCGACCATGGAGCAACATCCCACCTCAAGAGCAAATGATGTCAAGGTCTTAAATTTTTTTATTAAGAAATCAATTTCATACATATGGTTGTTTGAAATTTTTATGAAGATGATTTCGGTGTCAATCTTCCAACATTGATTTATATTATATTTAAAATGCACTGTACAAATCAATACAGGTCCTATTTGAATAAAGTAATTTTCTACATTGGATGTATCATATCATCACAATTATTTAAAAGAATTAATCATAACTTGCATATGTGTTATTGCAATTGACCCCAATTCTACTTCTGTAAGTGTAGATTCTTTAATTCTTTCTTTCAACAAGAGTTGCTCAGAACTTTTTAACCTTCATGTTTCGTAACATCCCTCCATCTCAAGGAGGTAAAAGAACCCTCCCTGTCTCACGCATCATGAACAACGTTCAACTCGTGCTTTATGATGGCTAAACCCTGAAGTGGGAGACATTCCCAAAATGCAAGACTCGACTCGACTACTGTCTTGTCCTAGTCTCCTTATTTTGGGAACGCCCCCACTCTTGGGCTTTACCCAACACAAATAAACTCCAAATGTAGCCATTCTAGGATAGTCTGGTTGTTGAGGATTCTAGTTGCAAGTGGACCTTGAAGCAACTAGATAGATTGGCCTTCTTCAGCCAGTATCGAGGCTCAAGGTGACTAATATCTAGTCTGTAATCCGAAAAATGTTTACTAAACTCCTGTGATCTGTGCGGTATCAGGTGCATACAGCTCCACAGATCTTCTCTTCCTTTTGATGACGTGATTGAGAATTCTGAATTGTTCAATCTGGTGGGACTTTTGTCATCTGCTAAAATATGTTCCCTTATTGTCACTTCTCCATTGTATACACTATGTAAATGATTCTACAGCCAAAGAGACATGGAGGTTTACATTGGTTGACAGTATAGATAGCATCATAGTTTTGCCAGTACAAGTGATCCAAGAGTTGAAGCGTGACCTTGTGTGAGGAGTCATAGACTTACAGTATTGAATTCTTGGTGAGGGAAGGATAAACATCTGACTGGTTGAAGCAACCATAAACCTTGCAGCAGTGCATGTAGAAGGTGTTTGGTTCAAACACAGGCACTTGTTGGTGGGATTGAACCAGCCCACTACTTGTTCCAGTTGAAAGCTTGACAGTGGAGGCATTAAAATAAAGACAATATTGTCAGCTACACTTGGGTAACAGTCACAAAACTTCAGTATTCACTAAATTGCAAATCATTTCTTCCAGTGGCCCAATTCATGTTCCCCCTAGTCAAATGCAGTAGTATTCAAAGAAGCACCCCTGATTGAGGATCCTATCACCAGCAAAGTAATCTCCTTTACATGAATGAAACTTAAAATCTGACAAACACCTACTGCAACTACACTGCCAACTTTCCAGTTCTGTCAATCAGTGGGCAGACAATCTCAGCCACCACTGGAACAAGGTGGATTGTCTGGTGTAGAGAAGGGTTCACTACAAATGACCTAGCGACAGATAGAAACCCATTGCCTTATGACCAGGCCTGACTGGTTTTGCTCCTGGAAGGTCTAAAAAAAAAACTAAAAACACTTTGTAATGTCTACATACAAGCATTTGGTGATCTAGAGGCAGTAGCACCTAAAGATTACTTTTGTCTTCCAAGCTACAAAAGGATGCTGCACTATCAGGCAAGTACAAGACTGCATTACTCATTGGTCAGGAGAGGGGCTTCTTGAGATTTGCTGCCAGGTTGATGGAGATCTGTGGTCACCTCTATGCCCCTGTCTCCATTTCTAGGTGCAGTTGCTATCCCTACACATGCATCGATTAGATTCAGTTCAACAACATCCAGTTCATCGAAGAGGGAAGCAGTTACCAAAAACACAAATCAGTGTATCACAGCTTCACAGTGCTATCCTCAGTGCATGTTGAAATCAAAATGCAAAACCCCACAGGTTTCCGATTCTGCAAATAACATTCATACTGGAGTTTGTGAAATTGATTACCTGATGCCCAAATTGCAGTTGCAAGGAAGAATATGCATGTCAGGCCTAGAGTGGTCAATCGCCAATTTTGTAGCCAGTCCTGTGAAACACACGACCCAATGTTATTGTTATTGGCAACTTGTAGAAAAACAATTTAAAGTTTGCCAACAAAGTCTCTTCACCCTTCAGACTATTGCCTCCTTTCCATAGCTAGACAGATTCTTCCCCAAAGGATTAACCCCTAGGGACCCACATTTCACTCTCGGTGAACTGTTTACCCAATGGCCACCACTATAACCAGGTTGGCCATTTGTCAGCTGTTCTAGCATGGCCAATGGTGATACACACAACCACTTAGCAAGGTGGCCACTTGTGGCTATTGGCCTTATGATGACAACTCATAATGTAAAGCTCATTTGTAATTGTTAAGCTTTGGAGCCCACAAGCTCAGCTCTGTGGGACCATTTAGGATTCCTATATTTCAATTTCTGAAACAACCTGACAAGAGCTCCTATGCATACAAGACCCAATCATGTACAGCTGTTTGTTTCAGTACATAAGAAATTCAGTATGTTCTCTATCTGATCAATGTAACAAGGCTGGCACTGGGAGGAAGAAGAGGGCCACCATGCAAGATACCTGGAAAGCACCCACAATGGGAGCTGATGGAACATCTCCAAAAACGTGTATAACAACTGTTGACATGGCCATAGATAACGGTCTCAACACTGGAGTCACACACCGTAATGTCACAAAATTCACAGGACCCTGCAAGTCCACCCCAACCCCACAAAAGGATTTCTTACTCTCGATTCCATGCTTAATCCTTACGTCATTAGAGTACAATAAAAGAGGCACACAAACTACAAAAGATCTATGAACCAACAATCCCATGGTCATGTCCAGACCAGAACTGTAGGAAAGGCCATATCCTCTGAAAAGGAGCAATTCTGTCTGAAAATGAAGTTGACCATAGCATTGGTAAGCATGGAGCTAGCATGAACACTTAATCTGGGTCAGGGACACACCTGGGTGGCAAAAAGAAAAAACTCGCCAATAGCAAAGAGAGGAATAAAGACGGCCAAGCTAGTTGACAAGAATGCAAATAGACACATTGTTGCTCCCAATGCTGTAGACACAGCAAGCAGCTAGACCCACAGCACCCAACCACAGTGAGTTCTCAAGCAGCAATTCTAACTGCACCTCCTGGTTCAGATGATAAGAATGGATGTATTCCAGAATTCTGCAGAGGTGGTTGAATGACTTCTTTAATTTTCCAATGCAAGCAACAGATGATATGCACCAGGCAACAAACCTTGAAACCATTCCTGATTGTCGATCCCAAGTAATCAAGAAATATGCCTCCAACTACAGTGCCCAAGATTCCAGATAGTATCGTCACCACACCAAACACCAAGTCTGCATTCTCCTGCTCATTTGCACAACATTCACTTCTGTAAACTTTCCAATTTTGCTCCAAAATCGACCATCAACAACAACAGAAGCAAAGACTGCGGGCAAAGAAACTGCTGCTCTCTGTAAAAACCTATGGGAGACTGGAGGTGCCATACCATACTATAAATCGCTTGACCTGCCTTGGGACCCCAATACGCATATGCACCCAATACAAAGTTGAATGTGATGTAACCTGTGGTTTAAATTGGAGACAACAGACTTCAGTTGTAGTTCAAGATTGGACAAATGACACTTCCTTCAGTCATCATATTACTGGCATTAGAATGCTCTGCACACTTGCACAGCAGGCATTTATGTGTTGTCTCTACTTACTTCTTCACCACATATATGTTCACCATGTGCAAGCAGAAACACCCAAAACTGATAAGATGAATGTAAACCCATTATCATCCACTAAGTGGATGGAACCAAAACTGTTGATAACTGCACCTACTTGAGAACTGGATGCTTCACTTCCTGAAATGGCATGGTCTTGATCACTGACATAGTAAAAGCAGGGACATCAAAAGAATGCAAACATTTCAACAACAGACATAGGGGTAAATTACCTAGAACATTCATGAAGTACAACCTGTTCATTGCTAGCTTCTTACAGTCATCCAGCAGACCCTTCACTTCTGATGCAACTCCAAAACTTCTGGACCTGAAGGCCACAGGAACCAAAGGTCAAAGAAACCTCTGACTTCCAATTTACAAGCAAGCCAACTTCTAAGAAATATACTCCAGTATTACAACAGGAGGAGAGGAACACCTGTTAAGACAGGTGCCAGTCAAGATTCTTGCTGCGCAAATCCTACAATCAATAATTACACATCGCCATCCAGTATTCAGAGAATTGCTAGGTAATGCTCTGTCTTTATGAGACTTTACTTACAAGACTGGTATCTTGCCACCTTCAGCAGCAAGTGATGGAAGAACTTCTGGACCTCCCTCCTCTGCCAAAGCCAAAGACAAGTCACTGTTCCATCATCAAGTGGCAGCAGAAGCCATAAAAGAACTAGAAATAAACACAAACCCTCAGAGTGCAGAGGAACATTTAGCATCCAACCTTAAAAGACAAGGATGAACAGTATCGTTGCTGCAGATGTAAGAGGGGCCATTTAGCAGCTGAACTTACCATCAGTTAGAGCTGCCGATACTTCTCCATCATTAGATTGTTCCACTACAGTCTTCTCCAAGCTTCCTGCAAACATGCACCATTACAGCATTCAAGATCACAGTAATTGAAGATAAAGAAACCATGTAAAAATCTACTCAAATATATCACGCAACATGACTATTGTGTCTATTTAAATGTTATTTGGAAGGCCTTGAAACAGAAGAGAGTGCAATATGATGGAAGATGTAGCACTTGCATTGCACCTTTGAGATGAATTCGTTTTGACATAAATCCAAATATCGCAAATGGAAGCATAAGTAGACTCTCAATCCAGAAAGCTGAACGCCAGCCCAAGGACCCACCTACCTTCAAATGCCCAAAACATCCCATCAAGCCCAGTTGAATTGAGCCTATAGTTATGTCCAATATAAACACAACAATGACATGAGACACTAGGCCACCAGGAAGAATCTTACAGACCCGTCAAGTCAAGAGGATTTCTGCTGTGTCATATTTAACTTCATGTCAGGAAAAAAATAGAGTGACCCTAAAGCTGAGAATTACATATAGCATATGACCATCCAGATGCAAAAGACTAAAGCCGGAAGGATTTCAATTCTTCAGAAATGAAGGTCTTGGAGAAAGGTCCACACCACACCACCGAAGACATAGCCGAGTGCTATTCCAACAGGGATGCACATGTAGAAAAGAGCCAGCCACGCTGAACTCTGCAAGCAAATCATGGCACCGCTCACTCAGGCTACCACAGGCTTTACCAAATGTCATGTTAAACAAGGAATCCAACTTTACATAAGTAACAAATAGAAAAGCATGCCTCCATTAGGAAATGTGAACCTGTGCAGGAGGGGCGACATCATCGATGAAAGGAGCAGCAAGACTAATGAAGGATGCTTCTCCCACTCCTACCAACCTGCAATCCTGGCTTGTTGGTTTGTTATATTAAACTATAGTCAGCCTGTTTGGTTCATTTCAGCATGGAGCAAAGCAGCTGAAGTTGCTTGATCAATTTCTTCTGGAATGGTACCTGGTGAGCGACTAACCTAACTTTTCACAAAGAAGAAGACAGATTGTAACCCTAGAGATGGCAGGCCTTGATGTGAATATGTAAATTATGAAAGATGATATGGATGGTTGAACATGTCCATAGATAAGTTCAGCTTCAGTAAACTTCAGCATCATTCTACACATGCAAGTAAACTGAAACCACAATGGTTCTTGCTGGTCAAGATGAGCAAGCTTGCAGATGGTACAAAATTTCAAGTGAAGCTTTAGCTCACATGCGAAAACTTGTGATGGACCAAAAATCAACAGAGAAGCCACATCCTGCAGTTGCAAATGTCCACACGGACAGCCCAATGCCAATAAGACGGAAAGGATTAAATCTGCACCCAGACATAGTGGATCAAATCATCATTGAGAATCCAGAAAATGAACAAGGCAAATGATATACATTCACACAACAAGAGTCCATATTTCTCTACCACTAGCTTGCATAAAATTTCTCACTGCACTAGTGCTGAGAACACTGCAAGAAATTACAAATTTTCCACACCTGTGTACACATTCATGCAGCAACACAAATGCAGGAAATTTGAAACAAGTAAAACAGCAGAACCTTACTTTTTTGATAAATTCGCAAAGATTGGCGATGCCACCACAAGTCCAACCATGAAAGCAGATGAGAGAACCCCATCCTGAAAATATGACAACTTGAAATCACCCCTGCAGCATTGCAAGAAAACCAGAACACATAAGGTTAAACACAAGGGTTTATTTAATCCTAATCCCTGCATGTGAGTAAGATGCTCAGACACCAAAATTGGTAAGGTGACATACTGAATGCCACTGCCGCTAAAGCAGGCTTCATGTTCCAAACAGCCAGGGTCACCTGGAGCTCCATTTACCCCATTGCTTGCTATTACTCCTCGATCCAGGTAGTTCAACATGTTGATAAGGCAGAAAAGTATGAGCAGCCTGCAGTTTACATTGATCAGTTTCCTCTGGCATCAGCAAATAATGGCTTCTTCATCAACTCACATTTCAGAAATATAGGTCAAAAAGCTTCATGGGACTTCTCATGGAGCCATACCACTATACAAGTTTGATTGAATCGAAGAAAATGGAAAACCCTAATTTACAGAATGGGACTATTCACCCTCTCCTGTTGAAAAACCCAACCTCTAGAATTACAAAACTAGGGTTATGTAATTACGCTCCATAAACTGACAAAGCAACATCCTCCCTAAGCACAGTCCTGAACCCCAATACTGAAATCTGGAGCTCGAGCAGAGAAGAACCAACAACGACAAAGTGATAAACTGGATAAAAAGCATTAAGCTGAAAAAAAAGACTTGCACCACTTGATGACATGAAGAAATCAAGGAATAGCACAACCAACGAAAGAAAGAAAAGGGGAGACCCAGAAAAGGAAAAGGAAACCCCCCAGGAAAAAAAAAGCCGAGAGAGAAGTCTGTCACCTCGTGGGCGTAAACCAGCGTGGCTGCTCATTGATATCGCGCCTTTCCCCGCCGTCAACAAGGAGAGAGGACTCCATCGTAGTTGCTGTGTGCACCGTGGGCATAGCTGCTGCCGTTGGCTCCGCCATCGCCATCGCCTCTCTCTCTATTTTGAACTGGGCGTACAGAGCATACGGCACGTTTGTACTCTTGTTCAATTAATAAATGGGAAGTCACTCGGACACGCTTGTGGCTGTAGTTTAGTGGTAAGAATTCCACGTTGTGGCCGTGGAGACCTGGGCTCGAATCCCAGCAGCCACAAATCAAGTATTTCTTTTGTTTAGTAATTTTTTATAATTAATTTACATGTGATATAAATTTTAGTAGTTTTATTTCAAAGTAGGAAATAGCTTCAAGTAGTTTTATTGAGTCTTCAACAACATTGAGATGGTGTATTGTCATTTTCTTGGTTGACACTAGTACCCCTACCAAAACTTTTTTGGTAGCTTTTCAAAGAGAGGAGCACCACCCTTTTAAAATCATTTAAGATGTTTTGGTTGTTGTTTTTTTCTCGCTCACTCTCTAAAGTTTGATTACACATCATAAAGAAAAAACCATTTTTTTGTGATGTGTTCTTTTATATAAATCATTTATTGTTTACAAAAGTTGATTTTGATCTGTAATTTTTTGTTTTTATGTCATTGCTATTGGTCTTTTTTCTTTTTTTTTTATATCATTTGTATGTTGAGATTTGTGATAGAATAAATATCGCATTTTGGTACAATTTGAAATTGTAAATGTTTTTCATTGTTTGTCGAACTAATTCGATAAAGGCTAATTGAACTATGCATTTTAGAATTTTTATTTGAAATTTTGCAACTTACAAATTGGCAAGTCTACCAATTGTGCCTTTTTTTTTTCTTTTTTTTTTGGGGGGGGGGCATAATCTTTGTTTACAATTTTTTCCAAACTTTTCAAATTTGCTTTGAACCAGTCTTTTGATAGATTCCATTCAATCATTTTTGTAAGTTGTTTTATAACCTTTCTCCTTTTTTAATCCAATGATGACACAAAATTTTGGCATACTAGAAAACAATTATTGGTACATTACAATTACATGCAAGATTTGTCCTAGGATCAAGACGGTGGCATGAATTTGTGTGCAACTTCCTAGTACATTCATATGCCTTGCGTAAAATTACAAGGTGAATGTTGGATTAAGTTTACAATGTCTTGATCTTGTATTGTATTCGTGCACTTTTTACAAGAATGGTGCAAACCTTGAAAAATAGACAAGGTGACCAAGTCATGCACATTTCCCATCAACAACAATCTTATTGTTCTCTTTCTACATTTTTTTACATTTATAATCAGTTTTGTTCATCCAATTTTTGTGCACATGTTTTTGTTTATTATTTCAAAATGCACAAGCCTTCACTTCATGTTGAAAATATAGATTATGTGGCACAATTTTATAGATGTGATCCATATTTGGGTGCAAGCAAGATATTTTGTACATATTTATTATTTTGTTTTCTATTTGAAAGCATGAAAAAAATTGTTTTTAAAATTTTTAATTTTCCTCTAGCATTTCAAAACAAATGAAGCTTTTAGTTTTTTTCATGTGCATCTCTAGCTTTCTTCTATCTTCTCAAAACAATTTGTGTCATATCATTTGGATTTGAAAAAGTATTCCAAAAGTATTCCCAACAATTGTGTCATTTTTCAAAAGTTGAGCATGATTTTAGTTATGAAAACAAACTCCATTAACCAAAAAACATTATATTAAAGTATTTACCACATCAATGTTAAGGTGTTTGGAAAAAAAAAACAAAATACTTGCAAAAACATTACACCTACTTTCAAGTATTTGAACTTTAATTTTCAAACTAACACAAATTTTAGGTCCAATTCAAATACTTGCAAGTAGTTTTTTAAAAATGACTATAACAACTTAACTTTTGAAGTCTATGGAAATAAGAGTTAAAAAATAATGGACCCCAAAAAAAATATTTTTATCCTCATATAATCATTTACTTGTTAGTCATTTTATTTAGAGACCCTAGTATTTTGTTGCTGACATTACTTTTTGTGTATAATTTACCATGCTTTCACCCATTTATTGATTTTCAACACCTATAAGGTGAATGTTAAATATACATATTGTCTTCATTTTGTATTGCACACTTACGTTTGTAAGTATATTGCAATAGTTGAAATTAAGCAATTGGCTACACCAATGCAAATCACATCAACAACAATCTTGTTTTTTTTAGCTTCCTTTGATATTTGTAATCATTTCCATGTACAAAATGGTGTGGCAACAAATATGCTTGAAACTCTCACACATTCTCATGTTCACCAATCTTTGAAAAGACAAATTAAAATGATTGGTTGGTTTCTAACATCCCCAAACCACATTATGTGATGTTTTTTTACATGTTTCAATTACTTTGCACTAAGTATAATAAGCCATAATGATGTGTATCCATTATGGAAGTATTTTGGCCAAATTTCATGTAATTGATTTCTCAAATATAATCACTATAACCATTGGATTGATGGATTCTTGGATTCCTAGATTACTAGGATTAATGGATTGTTGGACTTACATATGATTTCCATGATGTCTAATCATTAGTGGGCCAAGTTTTAAATTGACAAATATATTGAGGTGAGTTGGTTTTTAACATCTTTATATTACCACATTATGTGATTTTTTTTACATGTTTTAGTTACTTTGTTCCAAGACTAATCATTTTGAACTCTAGAATGTGTATCTGTTGTGAAAGTTGATTTTTAGCCAAATTTAATGTGATTGAATTTCCCATGTAAAACCACTACAACCATTGGATTGTTAAATCAATGGATTATTACAATCTTTAAATTGACCAATTGAGGTGAATCGATTTCTAACATCCCCAAACCATTTTGTTCATTGTTTTCATGCATGTTTCAATCTCTTGGCTTTGAATCTAATAAACTATAATTTCAACTCCATAATGTATATCCATTGTGGAAGTATGTTGACCAAATTTTGAAGTAAAATTTCTCACACATAACCATTACAACCATTGGATTGTTGAAATATTACAACTAACAATTGTTGCACCAATATATGATTTAATTTTCATGATATCTAGCTATTGTTAATCAATCTTTAAATCAAAAAATTAAGGTGAACAAGTTCATAACATCCCTAAACCACATTATGTGACGTTTTCTTGCATGTTTTAATTACTTGGCTTTGATTCTAATAAGTTATAATATGAACTCCATTATGTGTATCCATTGTGGAATTGGTTCCAATGTGAACATAGTTCCAATGTGAACATGATTTTAAATATAATTTTAAAATGTGTAATCTCAATTCATTTTTGGTGATTTGATATTCCGAAACACACAAGTTTTGTTGTTGCAATTTTTATGTGTTACTACAAGTTTTTTTGGCATGGTTTTTGTTGGGTTTTGTTTTGTGTTTTTTAAGCTTGAATTTTTTATTGTTGTAGGTGAATCATAACTTTTGGTTTGGAGGTTATGCACTTTACATCAATATTGTTATGTTATTAAATTTTTGTTTGTGTTTCTTGTGTGTGTGGACAATGATGGTTGTATGTGTAAATATTGTAGTGCATGACATTTTTTAAATAAAATTTCCCACATACAACCATTGCAACCATTGTATTGTTGGATTACTAGATTATTACGAGTAATGGATAGTTAGACATATATATGATTTCCATGACATCCAACAATTGGTAGGCCACTTTTTGAATCATCAAATTCAGTGAGTTGGTTTCTAACATCCCCAAACCACATTATGTGATGTTTTCTTGCATGTTTCAATTATTTTGCTCTAAATGTAATAAGTTGTAAGATATAATGATGTTTATCCATTGAGAATGTCTTTTGGCCAAGTGTAATGTGGTTGAATTTCCCACATAAAACTTCTACAACTATTATATTGTTAGATTGATGGATTACTAGAATACTACAACTAATAGATTATTAGACATATATATGATTTTCAATATGACATCTAATCATTAATAGGCCATTATTTGAATAATCAAATTCAAATGAATTGGTTCTTAACATCCCCAAACCAATTTGTGCAATGATTTCTTGCATGTTTTAAGTACTTGGCATTGAATCTAACAAGTTATAATTTCAATTCTAGAATGTATATCCATTATGGAATTTTTTTGCACAATTTTTGAAGCAAAATTTGGATCATATAATCATTACAACCATTGGATTATTGGATTCATGGATTAATAGATTTGATTTGGATGTATTTATGGTTGTACTTAATGAATGATTTCTAAAAAACTATTTATAGTTAGCTCCAAGGTTATGTTTCAAGTTCATGTTGTTGTGAAGGAATGTGGTTACATGGCTTACGTATCAAATTAACTCCAAGCCCAAGAAGCTTATAAAAAAGAAGATTTTTTTGGTTAAACATGGGTCTATGGTGGTTTCCTACCTCCAAGTTTGTATACATGATAATCAATGGATGTTAAAATCCATTGTAGGTGATTTGTGTCAAAAGGCTTTCCCTTTTTTTGGGCAATGGATTGTGCCCCTATATTTCAGTATAAACATTTGCACAATTTTGATAAAAATGAATGTGAAAAAAAATCATTTGTGTCCATGGTTAAATGTACCATTCCATATATGGAATTGTGAATTAGTATGTAAACATGGATTATGACCAAAATATGAACAAGATGAAAATTTGCCATAATCTATCTCTTGAAAATCTAATGTCTTGTGGGAAGGGTTTTTTAGTAGTAGTATTTGGCAATGACACTTTGGAGGGTGTGGAAAGCTAATAAATAATCTAGACCTTGCAAGTTTCGAAAACATATCACCATCCAATATAATGATGATTGGAGGGCTTGCAATGAATTAATAGTTCAATATTTTGGGGAACTTAGTTTAATCTCTCATTTCATTATTGTGTTACCACTAATCTAACACCTTTGTGACATTTATAATTACTCAAATGTCCAAGTTTTGAAACATGCGTTGCTTTACATTGTTCCTCCAAACTATAATAACAATTTCAAAATCCAATGTGCATTGTGTTTGAAAGGAAACATGGTACATTTTTAGGATTTTAGCCTCTAAGTGTGAAGCTTATAGAATCTAGAAAAAAAATGAACATTACAAATATTACGTGTTTATGCATGATTGCCTACCAAATCTAACATTTGCACAATTGTATGCACATTTTTAAATGTTATGTTATTTCCAATCTTCAATAATTGGGCCTTAATTTTTATTAAAACCTATTTAGAGTTGTACATGGATTAAAGATAAAAATTGTGTTGTGAGGAACAAGTAGAAAATTCTAAAGGGAGGTTGTAACATTAATGGTTATTCCTTTTGTGGGAAGGTTTTGGTCCCCTTTGGGCTCCTTTAAACCTTCATGATCAATTCTTCAATTTATTATTGCAATAGGCATTGAAAAAATTACTATTAACTGCTACTACACAAGTGGTTTCTTTGGCAATTGAGGGGTTTAACATCTTGATTTCCTCATGGAAAGTTTGAAGGTAAGGAAAATAATGTGAAATATGGTCATCTCTTACATGCAGGCACATGCATTGAACTTTTTAGATGTGAGGGCACCATTCAATGTTCTAGTGTTTATGTTCAAATCTATCTATGTATTTGGTATACATGTGTGTTCATATGATAGCTACCAAATTTGAAATTGGACACAAATTTTTGGATAATCGGTTTCTTGGATCTTAAGAAAATTACCATGTATGTTATTGGTCCAAGTAGATGATGTATGTGGGTTGCCATGACATCAAAGTCATTGTTGTTCATTTTAAAGATGATGGATTGATATTTTTAAACACATTTCATAAGCTTATGACCATGGCAAATCTTATGATGGTTGAAATGGTTGTTACATTTTGTTGTAAGAGAAAAATGGGTGTGAAAGGAGCAAACTCCTTGTAATGACAATTTTGGACACATGTAAATGTATTCTGATAATTCAAAAAGGAAGAAGATTGTTGATGCTTAGCTACTAGTTGGGTGGTAGGCCATTTGGCCTAGATAACTATTGTAATTATTAATGGATTGACAACCAACGTTTTTTTTCTGACTACTATTGATTTAAATTTTACATCTCATGTTTGAAGGGTCAAACAATGTCTCTCGTAAGGTTTTCCATCAATTCCTTTTGATTTCATAGTTACAATGAATGTTTAAGTGTTCATCATTAAATCGAGTTGGATGATCCTTCACATCACTACTTGGATGATCTTTCTTTTTAATTACAACTTGCCACTTGGTTGGCGATAATATGTGCCTTTGTCATGCTAACATTATTAATACTAGAAGAAAAAATTCATAAAAAATGAAAACACAAATGTGTATTTGCAGCCCTTGGTGGAAAATTATAAATTTTATGGAAAAGGGTTTACAACAATTGACATGATAAGGCCAAAGAGGTCACAAGCATTTTCACTTTGAAATATTTGTATGTAGAACATACATGATTATCTAACATATGGGCTACTTGTGGGATGTCAAATGAAAGGTTATATGGCATACCCTTTGTGTGATCCAATGGTGGATACAAGGTGTTCCTCCCATTTTAAGAATAATGTATATCAAGGGCATCGACATTACCTTAGTACACACCACCCATATCAAAGAAATTGTGTCACTTTCAATGGACATGTGAAACATAGATCTACACCAACAAGAATCTTTGCAGTTGATTTTTCAAGAAGGGAAAAGGAACATGTGAGGAATGGTTGACTAGGAAAACAAAAACAAAAAAAACAAGGATGATCTAGTTCATGTGCATGACATTAAAAGAAAAAAACATATTTTACTGTTTTCCATATTAGCAAATAGGTATGTGTTTCGCAACTTATTGTTTCTATGATGATTTAAGTTTTTAAAAACTAAATGTAAAATTGTAAGGCACATTGCATTGTATTGATTACCATTGTGATATGTAATAAATGTTTTTATATTGTGACAAGTTCATTTGTTGACATAAACAATTTTGTGGTCCTTACCACTTATAAATTTGCTAAAGTTTTTGATTTTTTTAAGTCCTTCCTTTCAAGCTATGGTTGCGGATTCTCACATTTACGTGAACTACCAATTGCATTTATTGACTTTGAATATTTGTAAAAAAATGCCAATAGGTATGAAAACATTGCCCATTGTGTTACAATGAAATACCTAACCAATCCGTAGTTTTGATGTAAGTGGTTACATGGATTACCACTTAATTTGCCATTTAATTGGATTTTGAAATCTCCTTAGAAACTGTGGTTATTGTTCTTGTATCTTATACATGAACTATGAATGTATTATTGACTTTGAATGTTTTTGTAAAGAGGGTTGTAGGTATGGATGTTTGTTGCATGGTGAAACACTAACTATATTTTTATATTGATTACATTCCATAATTGTTGATCTTGGATTTTATATGATGCCATCTACCCCTATAGACTTTGAAAGGTTGATTGTGAAGATGAATCCATAACCCTATTATGTTATATGCATTGATGTTTGCAATTCCATTTTAGGTTAACTCTTGTGTTATTATAATTTACCACTCTAATACCAAATTGTGTTTTGAAAATAATTTGAACTACCATCCAACCTAAAACTAAATATCTACTAGGTGTTTATGATTTGGCAAATGCCTTTATTAAAATTTAATTTCGTTGTATGGTTGTTTGACATGGGAAGAAATATCTATATTGTTTTGTGTTATAATGAATGTGTATTGTGGTATATTTGGGTGATTTTCATAATGATGTGATAGTCATTTCATTATTGATTATGAATATGAATCCCTTTACCTTATATGCAATATGTTAGGTTGTTTGTAGTACCATTTGAGGTTGCCTCAAAATTTGGAACTCCTTTACCATTTATGGGGTGTTGTTTAATGGACCAAGAGTAAAATTGCCTTTTGTGTAGTTATATTGATTGTTTGTTGTGGTGAAGTTAAGTGGTTAAAAAAAAGTTGTGCCTTGTTACTTACCCTAGTCATTAGAAAGATTTGAAGACTCTAATACCTTGTACATGTGATGTTGTTTGTTGTGTCATGATTGTTAAATGTTGTTATGTAAATAAATCACACATTAGTGTGTTTGCGAACAATGAAATTTACCTTTTCTTTCATGCATATTTGAAGCACACCTTGAACATTATGCATTGTGAAAACATGATCAAAATGATTTTTGGGGAACATATATGTTGTTTTGGTTTGAAAAAAAATGCAAGAGGTTGAAATTCATCCTCATCTTTGGTTGTAGCAAGTAGTAAACGGATCCTTGTTTAAACACAAATGTCATATGTCTGGTCATATTATTTAGACATGGATGTTGTATGTCTATTCATGTTGTTTACACAAAAAGTCATGCACACAACTTTTGTGTTTAAATAATGCATGACATTCATGTTTAAACGATACAAACCCATGAAATAACATATTTCACATGGATTTGGAACGAATGCATGAAACCTATAAATTTGTGATGGCATGTAATGAAGTCCAAAATGGTCTTGATGATTATGTTTATTGAATACTAGACTATCAATTTGTATCTGTTGCCATAGTTAAATATTTATTAGTTTATGTTTTAGGCATCAAATTTTTAATCAATTCTTCATATCATTTATGGTTACATTTTAGGGGTAAATGACTTTGTACATCAATGTTTTATTGGTGTGAAAAATGTTATGTATAAAATGATTTATACTATCCTTGGCTCCTTTTGTGTCAACATTGTGTGTCTTTTGTCAAGGACATTTATTTCCAAGTGTGTGACAAAGGGGTCTTTGGTTATAAATCAATTAAATTAATATAGAAATCGAGTACATATTTAAATCACATATTGATGATTTTTTGTGATTGCACATACATGAGAAATGAAACTTGACAAATAACATTCTATTGCATATTTATTTTTAGACCTTTGAACATGAAAACCAAATTGAAAGCTTTCAAAGATACTAGCAAACCATCCAATAAGAAATAAAGAGATCAATGTTTGTTTCTTGGAACTTAGGTTATTGAAGTAAGTTTTTCCATAAAGAAAATTAATGGCCATATAATTGTTAAGAATTGAACTTCAAAATTTTTGAAACATTCCAAGTGAGTTCACCCTAATTGCCATTCAAAATCATAACTTATTTCCAAAGTACACATAATGATATTCTTTAATGAATACACTTTTGTAAATAACTTACATTTAAATGCACATAAAATGATTATATTGTGGTTATTATTGAAATATGCATAAATGTCCATGTATGTCATATTTGATTAAACATTTGGCCTTTTTTACCAAAGTTGTCATTTTTGAGACCTATTTGATTAGGTGACCCATTTGACTTGATGGTCAAATTAGTTAAATCAATCAATGTGACTGATCAAAACTTACATGATTCATTAGCTACCCATGTTTCCAATCAAGTTGAATGTTTGTCTTAGTCAAGATGGACAAGTTAATTAAGTTAGCCAAATTAATAATCATGATTTCTTGTAATATCTTCCATGATTCATTCACAAGTCAAATGAAACAATGGTAGACAAACATGAGTTCCATGTTGGAACAACATAATGATCCATGGTAAATTGTACAAGATTTGGAAGGAAAATTTATGTTAGTTGTTGGTGAGGTCAAAAAACACATCTTGCATTTTGTCACAATAATAATCTTTTCAACAATGGATCATCAATAGATGACAAGGTTCATTAGGATTTAATTATATATAATGCCAAGTTTTTCTCAAACATCTTATGAGCAACATGATTTTATTGATATTTGTTTTGATTTCCAAAATAGTTTGAGATGGTAGAAGGGGTAGGGAATTTCCTTTTCTTTGCCAATTTATGTTGATGCAACCTTTAATTTGTTGTCCTTCTATAAAAAGCTTTCATGTTCCTTTCATACATGTGTTTTTTCATGGTGCTTGTGCCATGAAAGGTATTGTACACAATTATTATTTTGTGATTGTGAGTAGCACTCTTTGCATTTTATTCATGAACGATTGAATAACATAAGGAACATTCATTGTCTAAGGCTAAGGTACACCATTAAATTGTGTTCCATTGATCTTGAAGAATGCCCATGTGTTTGATGTATGCCCATGAAAAAATCTATTTTTTGATCACCTTGAAAATGTTGTAATTGCATAGGCCATTATTATATAAGTGGATTTGGAAAATCAATATTTATTATTCCTAATGATTTATCAAATCTTCACCACCACTTGAAATGAAATGAACATCTTCTACTAGAAAGTTTTTTGCTATTTGCCTTTATTTCGTGATTATTATTTTTAAAAAATCAATATTTGTCAAAGCACACATATGACGATAATAATAACCCATAATTTTTTTAAAAATAGGATTATTGATTGTACATTTTTACATTTTAAAATTTTGAGTCATCCAAAACATTCCTAAAAGGGAGAATTGTCAAGGTTGTGCAACAACCAAAAATCAAAAATTAACAACTTGATAACTTTAACATATAAAAATGCATGTTGTATTAACATGTGTCATATTAGGTACATCATGATTCTTGTGATTCAAGTTCACAACTACATTTTTTAAAAATCTCTCCTTTTACAATATATATCATCTGTACATATATTGGTAAACTAAATTTGTATTTTTCATAAATAAAATTTGACCTAACTTCCTTGTCAACATATTTGTGTGGAAAGAATGTGTGTTTGGTAGCTTTTCATTAGAATTCATGGCTATTAACAATGATAGCATACTCAGCTTGTGATGGAATTGTTGTTAAGTAAATATTTGAGAGAAGGCAAGCTTGTTAATGTTAACATTACATTCTAATTGATTTTATTTTTGTTTTAAACTATAGATGATTTTTTTTTCTCTAGGTTAAGGTGCAATATAACATTATAAACATCAATCCAATTAACTTTTGGAGGCATGTTTTTCAAAAAGATGTTGTGGGAACATTTTGTATAAAATTGGATTAGCTTTCAAAACCTTGATGAGAAGATCATTGTGGAACAAAGGCGATTGCATATATGGTTAGGCACATTTCAAAACATTGATGTGGGTTGGGATGGATTGAAATGGAAAAAACAATCAAAGAATTTTTATAAAAAAAAATTCCAATTGAAATAAAATAGAAATAAATATTGAAAAGTGGAAAACATGAAAATGATACATTGTAATACTTTGGTAGGTTCAACACATGTTTGGTGAATAATGAATTAATTTTGGAAAAAAAAATTTCACAAATTTTTTTGAAGATTCAACATTTCCCTTCATAAATTTATGTTATTTCATATAAAAATATTTTGAAAATTTCAAAATTTCTGAAAATAGTATGATTAATGTGAAAGTTGCCAAGGTAGTACAAGTACATTAAATTGAAGACTCATATGCGAAGAAAGATAGATATGAAGAAAATGAGTCACCTACCTAAAGTATGGGTTCAAATGTTGGTATTTAAATATTTAAAAATGACAAGTATTACAAAATACAAAAAATGTAACACACATATCTTTAAGAATCTATTGCACATGGCCATTCCAAATTGGATTTGTGAATAGATGAACATGCCAACAACACTTTGATTCATTCAAGTCATGATGTTACCTTGTCTTTACATGATGTTCTTATCCTCAAATAATAAGGTAGGTCCATAGTGACCACCTCACATATATGATTCTTTCAATAAAGACACAATATTTCTTATTTTTTTCCCCCCAATTTTCAACTATTTTCAAAAAAAAATGTGGATATATAATGGGATATTTAACTTTTATCCAAATGGTAGTTGAATGCATGCACACATCAACATAAGTTCGGGGAATTGGTGATATTTTTGTGGTTTGTTGAGTGATTGAATTTTTATTGAAAAAATATAATTGAAAATCTTTAGAAGAAAAGAAAAACCTTTTATTTGATATTATAAATATAATTAAAATCAACAACTTTAATTTGTGCGATTGGCCCGATTGAATGAATTTGGAAAGGGAAATGGTACACCTTTTTTAGTCTAAGTTTGAAATGTATGTTTTCACTCAAAATGTTTTAAATTGAAAACATGTCTCAAGATTCAATATTTCCCACACTTTACATCGAAAAATGATTCATTATTGAACTTTCCCATGAGCACTAGGGGCTTTCCAACAATATCAAAAGTGCACCCCACTTTCCATACGATTTTGAGTTCTAAGTTTAAAATAAATAAATAAATTTCACAAAATTATTCAATATCCAATAAATTTTGTACCATAGGTCTAAACATTACAAAATCACCTTGGTGCTCCTTTATTTGTCAAAGGCTTCTCAAGAGTACTAAGAATGTGACGAGGCCCTATGGATTTTCAAATCTTAGCATGACATACAAAGAAAACAAACAACCAAACTTCCTTGATAGATTGATGCCATTTTTAATGATACCTATAAAGAAAATCTCTTATTTTCAAGAGGAACACAAACAAGTTTTTAGCACAATCACATATAACAAGATGTTAGTGTTTGGTCCAAGGCACCCCTAAAATCAAGTTTCATCAACTACAAACATCACAAAAAACTTGAAAATGTATATTGAAGTTATCCTCAAAAACAATAAAACTCAAGAGTAGCATCTTGTATTTCATTGAAATTGGGGTCAACAATCAAAATGTAGATGGGAATGCACCAAAGGAAAATAATAAAGAAGGAAATTACAAATTTCCTTTTCAATTTAGGATGATTTAAAATTCCTCATGTTTCTTGTGTTTTGCTTGTGTCTACCTAGGTGCACACCTAAGGAGAATTTTAAGGACTACGCAAAGCCTATTTAGGAGTGGAGATTGGGATACCCAAGGAGGATTTTAAGTATTACACAAAGCCTATTTAAGAATGTAGCTAGGGGTTTCTTAAGTTAGAGAATACCTAAAGATTATGCAAGAGGCTATTTCAATCACACTAAATCTAACATAAGTTAGTTTTTACTTAAGGTCAAATCATAATGTAAGAGGGGGCTACATAATTAGCCCTACTTAGAGAGCTACCTAGAGGTTATTTGGGAAACACATAAGGATTTACTTAGGTTATGGGATACTTGATAATTATTTAAGGGGCTACTTAGGGATTATATAAGAAACATCTAGGGATTTGTTTAGGTTATGAGAAACTTAAAGGTTACTTAAAAAGCTACATAGGGTCAACCCAGGCCATTTAAAAATTATCTAAATGTTAGATTCCTAAGGCTTTACGAAAGTTATGGGACACCTAGAAAGGTCATTTAAGGGTTATATATAACCTAAATATGAGGTTAATTAAGAATTTATTAGATCAAAACATACTTAATGGTTATTTAGGGGGCAACTTAGGGTTAATTCATAATGTAAGAATGGGCTATGTTAAGGACCACCTAGGGAGATATGTAGGAGCCTTCTTAGGTTATGGGATATCTAAAGTTTAGATAGAACCTACCTATGGGACTAGTTAGGGATTTTTTAGGTTAGGGAATACCTAAAGATTTTAAAAAGAGCTAACTAAAGCCTACCTATGAGCTATCTAGGATGAAAGCTATAAAAAATTTACATAAAAGGTTACAAAAAGATTATTTAGGGTGTTACATAGGGACTACCTAAGGACTTAAGGGATACCTAAAAACTACTTAAAATTTTATTTAAGGTTTACATAAAGGGTTATAAGTTAACTTTGGTTGGCCTTTAGGTAGTCCTTATGTAGCCTATATATAAACCCTATCAAATGCAAGAGTAGCCTTTAATAGGTCCTATCATAATGCAAAAGGTCTTAATTATGCTAGGTAAATTTTAGCATAAATATTCCCTTTAATAGTTCCATAGATAGATCATAGGTAACTTTTAGTTAAGTTTTAACCTAATTATCCCTTACCTTAGATAGCCCTTAAATCTAGACAACAATATCCTAGGTAGACTAGGATATGGTTAGAATAGATTTTATTGTGACCACTTGGGGTGTTCATCTTTAGTTTTGAGAAGTGATCCTCACTCACTTTGGTGAACTTTATGCGAAACTCAAAAGAAATGATGAGTGGGGTGCAGTTAGGCCCAAAGTGAGGATTATTTTATGAATAACTTTATTACACTCACTTCTTTTTACTAGCAAAATTTTACCCAAAAATGAAATTAAAGGTCAAAAAAAAAGAAAATTAAAATAAAATTTGAGTTATTCAATCACAAATAAAAGAATCATGCCAGATTTTTATATTTGGTCCCAGCACGTGGATGAAAATATAGATGGGCACTTATATATTTCATTTTACTTTCATACCTCGTTTCCAATGGAGGACCATGACTTGGGTTAGACCACAAAAATTGACTAAAAGAACACAAGTTGTTACTAAAGCATACCCTTTCTTGTATGATATCTTCAATCCAACAAAACATTTGTTGCACCCCACATGGGCCACAACTACTTCAAGAGGTTTCATGTCTATGATCCTAGGCTACTCAAGGTCCACTTGCCAGCCAATGATGTCAACTTGAATGGATTCGCTTGTGTAGGTTGAATGTCTTCAAAGCAAAGTAAAAACATTGGAAGTTTATATAGCTTCTTCAGCAAGAAGCCTCCCTCAATCTTTGGGCAAGAACTTAGAATTCCCCTCTAGTCCTAGATGTGACTAGTTTATTTAATTTATATTTCTAAAAAGGCCAAAAAAATCCCTAAAAATATTTTTCTGTGTGTTTCTTAAAAGTCTAAAAACAATTCGCCAAGTTGTGAAAATTTTGCCAAAAAAAGGAAAAAAAGAACCCATGATGAACAAGGCTATACTTGCAAACACTTCTTATTAAAGTTATCCGGAAAGTTACCCTGTCTTTCACCCCCTATCCCCTCTCTGTTTTTACCCCCTACCCCCTCTTTCAAGTGGTATCGGCAAATTTTATTAAATCTGAGTATGAAATGCTGAAACTCAGCATTTAATGCACAAGGTTTTTAGACTAATTATAGTAGTTGTACAGGTGGACACTGAAGTAGAGGCGCTCAGGGAAAAAGGCAAGAGGGGATGAAACTCAGTATACCACCGAAATTGGTGGAAAAACTAGTTTGGGTCCTTTGTAAAATTTCATTCCCAGTTACGCATTTGATGCCCTATTATGCCAAAACTGGCCGTTCTCGCCCCCTACCTAATCCTTCACGTTATGAATAACTTTTTTATTATGTAAACAGTTTTGTTTTGAGGACATTTTATGGCAGTTTTCAAAGTTCCAAAAATTAGAGAAATCTCATCCTTGTTGACATGTTCTTGTCACTATTCATAATTTAACATAGTTGTTAGTTGCCCTTCGTGGTGACCATAATTTTCCATGTTCAAAATCATTTATTTATAAACAGGAATGGGCATGCCCTGAATGACTCTGCAAGGTGGCCCGATACCTTTGCAGAGTCATCAAAGGCTTGCCCATTCCCTTAACACTTTCATCTCATGTTTGACAATTCAATGGTTTGTGGGTACCCTACTACCTTGGCAGCTTCGACATTGATTTCATTATTTTCAGAAATGTTGAAAATTTCAAGTTTTAAAAAATTATTTAATTTTTTTTTAAAGGGTTTTTTTTCAAATTAAAAAAAATTGTGAAAGAAAATGTTGAATTGCCAAATTTTTTTTACTTAAAATTTTGAAACTAATTAAAGTCATTTCACATATATGTGTTGAAGCTGCCGAGGTACTACTACGACATTTGCATGTACAATCCACAAGGGAATAGGGATTTACTCATATCAAATGTTCTCAAGCAGAAGGAAATCTCTTAAACCCTATTTGCATCCATTGACATGCTTTCCAAACTGGTTCAATTTATTGGGAATTGTTGTTGATCAAACATGCTTGTCATTTTACACCAAATGAATAAATCCCTAAAAGAAAGATGGTTTAGGACCTTTTCTGCTTTTTAACCTTCATACTTTTTTCCTTTTCCCTCTCTGCCCCCCCCCCCCCTTTTTTTTTTCTTAAAAAAGTTTGGAAAACTCCCCCCCCCAAAAAAAGAAAAAAACAAAAAAAA
>Ga0116231_10004266_pt1 | contig 29020 bp, 27 predicted proteins | sample S1TSphgellanicum_2_FD_89695 | JGI IMG/M metagenome (GOLD analysis project Ga0116231, IMG submission 89695) | Host-associated microbial communities from peat moss isolated from Minnesota, USA - S1T2_Fd - Sphagnum magellanicum MG | ecosystem: Host-associated > Plants > Peat moss > Unclassified...
GCCCTTCCACAGTCGAACGCCGCCATAAAGCGTGGCGTCGAACGTCTCTTGTCCCCGGGCGGCAGGGTCAAGGCTGTTGGGGCCGCGATAGGGTGAGCGAAAGGCGGCGTCGCCCTGCTCTGTGAAGGTGGTTTGGCCCAGCAGGGCGAAGCGGTCGGATTGGGCGTCGGCGTTCGGCGACGTCGGGGGCTGAGCAGATTGGGCGAGCGCGGACGACGCGATCGCGCCGGCGCTGGCGAGGCCGACAAGGAGGCGCTGTGCGACGGCTCGCAATGTCATTGTCGCCCCCTGTACGTCCCCAAATCCTACCCACCGTCCACGTCGCCCGCATGACAGTGAATCTTTGCGCCAAACGCACTGCGGTGCTATACCCCCCTATACTATCGGTCAACGAGGAAAAACGCCGCCATGGCGCATGTCGCGCAAGAAAAGACCAAGCTCCTGAACCGGTTGCGTCGGATCAAGGGCCAGATCGAGGCGATCGAGCGCGCCGTGCAGGCGGAGACGGAGTGCGCGCTGGTGCTCCAGCAGGCGACCGCGTGCCGAGGCGCCCTGGCGGGCTTCATCGCCGAGGTGATCGAAGACCATATCCTGGAGCATATGATCGACGCCGACGCCCCACGGTCGGACGCCAAGGTTCAGGCGGCGGAGGAGCTCGTGGGGATCATCCACTCCTATATGAAGTAGGTGGAGCCTAGATCATGCCCAAGCCCGATCCGATCTCGCCCGGCCAGGAAAGCGTGTGGGCCTACCCGCGCCCTCCGATCGCCGAGCCGACGTCGGCGCACCTTGCAATCCACCACGCGGGGGTCGTGGTGGCGGAGACGCGCCGTGCGATCAGGACGCTGGAAACCAGCCATCCGCCGACCTATTACATCCCGGTCGACGACATCTCACCGAATGTTCTGCGTCGCGCGGCGGGCGCCTCGTTTTGCGAATGGAAGGGCGATGCGATCTATTGGGACGTCGTCCTCGGCGCCTTGAGCTTGCCGGGCGTGGGTTGGAGCTATCCAAACCCCACATCGCCGTTCGCAGCGCTGCGAGACTACATCGCCTTCTACCCGGCGCCCTTCGATCGATGCACCGTCGATGGCGCGACCGTGACGCCTCAGCCCGGCGGCTTCTACGGCGGCTGGATCACGCCGACCGTGGCCGGTCCGTTCAAAGGCGTGCCGGGTAGCCGGTTCTGGTAGAGGCGGTCAAGCGAGCGGGCGCCCCGCCTCGCTCCGGTTCCACCAGCCGCCGCCGAGCGCTTGGAACAGGGCGGCTGCGTCGCCGAAGCGGTTGGTCTCAGCCTGTATGCGGGTGACGACGGCGAGCTGATAGGCGGCTTGCGCCAGGAGCAGGGTCTGTTCGTTGACATAGCCCGTATCGTACTGCGCTCGGGTCACATCCAGCGCGGACTTAGCCGCGGTTTCGGCCTCTCCGGCCGCCTGGAGGGCGTCGGCGTCGGACTTGATCGCGTGGAGCGTGTCGGCGACGTTCTGCACGGCGGTGATCAGCGTGCTGCGGTACTGGGCCTGAGCCTGGATCAGCGCCTGTTCCGCCGCGCGCTGGCGGTGGCGAAGCGTCCCGCCATCGAAGGCGGTGACGGTGGCGTCGCCCACAAGGCTCCAGAACGGGCCGCCGGGGCTGAACAGCTGGCTGACTTCCGACGCCGCGCCGCCGTAGGCCGCGGTCAGCGTGAACTGCGGCAAGCGATTGGCCAGAGCCACGCCGACCTCTGCGCTCGCCGAGTGCACCTGCTCTTCGGCCGCGCGCACATCGGGACGCTGATCGATCAGCTTGGCCGGCAGGCTGACGGGCAGGTCCGCCGGTAGAACGAACGTGTCCAGGCTGAAGTCGTCGTCCACAACGTCGCTGGGCATACCGCCGACGAGCGCCCGGATCAGATCGTGGGTCTGGTCCAACTGTTTCTGGAGCGGCGGCAGCAGGGTTTTGGCCTGGGCCAGGGCCTGTTCCTGCTGGGCGACCTCCAGGCGCATCACATAGCCCTGACGCTGCTGCTCGCGGAGGATGCCCAGCGCCTTTTGCGTGTCGGCGATATAGGCCTTCGTCGCCGTCGCCTGGGACTGCAGCGACGCTTCTTGGATGGCGGCGGCCACCACATTGCTGGCCAGTGTGATGTAGGCCGCTTCCATCTGATAGCGCACGGCCGCGGCCTGGGCCGTCAGAGACTCCACCTGGCGACGATTGAGGCCGAACACGTCGGGCATGTAACTGAGGGCCACCTGGGCGGTATAGAAGGTGTAGACGACCGGGTTCGACGGGCTGGTCGACTGGATCGCCGTCCCGTTGCCTTGGGGACCGGGATCGTTGCTGCTGAGGTTGCCGGCGATCTGCTGGCGGCTCGGCATAAATTCGGGCGTGATCGTCGGATAGAAGAAGCCGCGCTGGGCGGCGGTCTGTTCCTGGGCTTGGCGCAGCGCGGCCAGCGCCGCCGGCAGCGTCGGATTGTTGCTTAAGGCCTTCTCCACTAGGGCGTTCAGCTTTGGCGAGCCAAACTGCGTCCACCAGGCGAAGGGGATGTCGCGGCCCATGACGAAGCGTTCGGGATCGCCGCCGGCGACGCCGGGCGTCGAGGCGGTGACGACCGGCAACGGCGTGGAGGCGGGCGTATAGCTTTGTGCGGTCGGCGCGGCTGGGCGCTGAAAGTTGGGACCCACGGCGCACGCCGACATTGCCGCGGTGGCGCTGAGGCCGATCAACGTCCTCGCCAAGCTGGTCAAACCATCCACTCCCCGACCGACGCGATTGCGCACAATAGGTATCGCAGGTCTGTAACTGAACTGTGAGAAGTCACAGTAGACCTGCCTTCGCATCTGCGAAATGGCTTACAGCGCGCGTGACCGGGGAACGACATATGAGCTTCGTGAGAGAGCCGGCCGCGGGCCGTGCAGCGCGATCTGCGGCGCTGGCGGTTGCGGCCAGCCTCTGCCTGTTCGCTTGCAGCAAGCCTGCAGAGCAGGTGGAAGCCCCCAAAGTTGCGGCGCCCACCGAAGACAAGGTCGAGCTGACGGCGAGCCAGCTCAAGACCGTGACGGTGGCGCCGATCGCCCTGCACACCTTCTCGCCCGAGCGCACGGCGGTCGGCGGCATCGACTTCAACCAGGACCGCGTGGTTCAGGTGTTCCCGAGCTATCCGGGCAAGATTGTCGGCGCCTTTGCGCAGCTCGGCGACCGGGTCGAGAAGGGCGAGCCGCTCTACTCTGTCTTCAGTCCCGATCTGGCCCAGGCCGAAACGACCTTGATCGCAGCGGCCGGGGTGTACGACCTGACAACCCGGGCGTTGACCCGCGACCGCCTCCTGCACGACAAGCACGGCCTGTCCGACAAGGACCTGGAGCAGGCGGTCTCGGATCAGATGACGGCCGACGGCAATCTGCGGGGCGCCCGCACGGCCGTGTCGGTGTTTGGCAAGACCAACGCAGAGATCGACAAGATCGTCGCCAGCCGCAGACTCGATCCCATCATGGTGGTCGCGAGCCCGCTAACGGGACGCGTGACCGCACGTAACGCCCAAGTCGGCTTGCTGGTCCAACCCGGCGCCGCGCCAGCGCCGTTTTCGGTGGCGGATTTGTCGACCGTCTGGATGAAGGCCGATGTAGCCGAAGACGATGCGCCGCTATTTCGACGCGGCCAGGCCGTGAGCGTGAAGGTCGACTCCATTCCCGATCGTGATTTTGGCGGCGCGATCTCCATCCTGGGCGCCGCCATCGACCCCGCCACCCATACCGAACAGGTGGTGACGGAGGTCAAAGATCCTAAACAAGAGCTCCACCCCGGCATGATGGCGACCTTCGTCATCCATACCGGCGACGCAAAGACCGACCTCGCCCTGCCGCTCGACGGGGTCGTACGCAATGGCGACGGCAGCATGAATATCTGGGTCACCGCCGACGACCGCCATTTCACGCGCCGCACCGTCAAGCTCGGGATGCAGCAGGACGGCTTCGATGAGATCGTCGACGGCATTCGGCCCGGCGAGCGGGTCGTGACTCGAAACGCCGTTTTCTTGAGCAATATGGCCAACGCCGCCAGCTCCGGCGACGACTGATTTGCCCGTAGCCCGACCCAACCTCCTCTGAAAGGGATCGCCCGTGCTCCGGTCAATTCTCGCCTTCGGACTTACGCGCCGCGCGATCGTCATGCTGTTCCTGGCGGTGTTCCTGGGCGCAGGCTTCTTCGCCGTCACCCAGCTGAACGTCGAGGCCTATCCCAATCCAGCGCCAGTCATCCTGGAGATCACCGCCCAGGCGCCTGGCCTCTCCGCCGAAGAGATGGAGAAGTACTACACGACGCCCATGGAGATCGCGCTCTATTCGACGCCGGGCGTGGCCAACATCCGCTCGACCTCGTTCTATGGCCTGTCGTTTGTGCGAGTAACATTCAGATGGGGCGTGGACTACTATTTCGCCTATACCCAGGCCGCGCTCGCGCTGCAGCAGAACGCCCAACTGCCGCAAAATCAAGTACCCCAGATTCAGCAGTCCAGCCTGGTCGGCGAGGTCTATCGCTACCAGGTGGTCGGCCCGAAGAGTTTCGGCCTGACCAATCTGCGCACGATTCAGGACTGGGTGGTGCAGCGCCGACTGATGACGATTCCAGGCGTCGCGCAGGTCAATAGCTGGGGCGGAACGACCAAGGAGTTCGAGGTCCAGATCGACCCCCAGAAGCTCCAGGCCTATGGGATTACCGTACCCCAGGTGGTCACGGCGCTCGGAAACGCCAACGTCAACGTCGGCGGACGAGAGATCGATATCGGTCAGCAGTCCATCAATATCCGCGGCATCGGCCTGATGGACGACGGCGGCAATGACAATCTGTTGGACGGCTACAAGGTCGGCGATATCGAAAACGTGGTCCTGACCCAATCCAATGGCGTGCCTGTCACCATCAAGGATATCGCCAAGGTCTATGTCGGCTATGTGCCTCGACTAGGCGTCGCCGGCCGGGATCATGACGACGATATCGTCGCCGCCATCGTGGTGATGGGGCGCACGCAGCACACCAATGACATCGTGCCCAAGATCAAGGCCGAGGTCGCGAAGATGAACCACGACGGCACGCTGCCGCCGGGGGTGAAGGTCGTGCCTTACTACGACCGCTCCACGCTGGTCGGCGTCACGACGCACACGGTGTTCGAGAACCTGATCGTCGGCTGCGTCTTTGTCTTTTTGATCCAGTGGATCTTCCTCGGCAATCTGCGCTGCGCCCTGATCGTGGCGGCGAACATTCCGTTCGCGCTTCTGTTCAGCATCATCATCCTGGTCTTGACCCACCAGGACGCCAACCTGCTGTCGATCGGGGCGGTCGATTTCGGCATCATTGTCGATTCCGCCGTGATCCTGGTCGAGAATATCTTCAAGAACTTCCAGGCCAATCCGCAGCAGCGGGAATTGCTCCTGGAGCATTTGGCGGAGGGCGGTCATGGCCCCGATCCGACGGTGCCGGAGACCAGCCACGATCCCCGTCCGTGGACGGATCGCTTAAGGCTGATCTATCTCAGCGCGCTTCAGGTCGATCGGTCGATCTTCTTCTCTGTCGCCATCACCGTGGCCGCCTTCATCCCGCTTTTCACCATGCAGGGCGTGGAGGGCCAGATTTTCGGACCCATGGCGCGCACTTACGGTTTCGCGCTCGCTGGCGCCCTGATCGCGACCTTCACCATCACGCCCGTACTGGCGTCGCTTGTGCTGCCCAAGCACGTCGAGGAGGTCGAGACCATCGTCGTGCGCAGCTTGCGCGGCGTCTACGAGCCGGTGCTGACCTGGGCGCTGGACCACCGTCGGGTGACGGTGGCGATCGGTCTGGCGTTCCTGGTCTTCGTCGGCCTGCTCGGAACCCGGCTGGGGTCAGAGTTCATGCCGGCGCTGGAAGAAGGCAACTACTGGATCCGCGCCTCGCTGCCGCCGACCGTCACGCTCGACGCCGGCGCCGAGGCGACCCGCAAGATTCGCGAGATCATGCTGCGGCATCCCGAGATTATCACCGCAGTCTCCCAGCACGGCCGCCCGGACAACGGCAGCGACGCCTCGCCCCTCTCCAACGTCGAGATTTTCGCGCCCCTGAAGCCGATGGATCGATGGCCCGTCGGCATGACCAAGGAGAAGCTGACCGAGCAATTGCAGAAGGAGTTCGCCGCCGAACTGCCAGGGGTGTCGTTCAACTTCTCCCAGTACATCCAGGACAATGTCGAAGAGGCGATTTCCGGGGTGAAGGGCGCCAATTCGGTCAAGATCATGGGACCGAACCTGGAGACGCTCGAGACTCTGGCGAACGAGGTCCGCGATCAGATGAAACAGGTGCGCGGCATCTCAGATCTCGGCGTCTTTTACGTCCGCGGTCAGCCGAACCTGAACATCAAGATCGACCGTGCGAAGGCCGCGCGTTACGGACTCAACACGGGCGACGTCAACACCGTCGTCCAAGCTGCACTTGGCGGTTCGGTAGCGACCACGATGCTGGAGGGCGACCGCCAATTCAACGTCACGGTCCGCACAGGTCCCGCCTCCCGCGATAGCGTAGAGAAGATCGGCGACCTGAAGGTCGGCTATCAGACGCCCGGCGGGACGACCGCCTACATACCCCTGCGCGAGCTGGCGACCATTACTTTGGATACAGGCGCCTCCTACATCTATCACGAGACGACCAAGCGCTACATTCCGATCAAGTTCAGCGTCCGCGGCCGCGACCTTGGCGGCGCTGTGGAAGAGGCTCAGAGCCGGATCGCCAAGACCATCAAGCTACCCATCGGCTACCGCATGGTGTGGGCGGGCGAGTTTGACGACCTGAAGCTGGCGGAGCAGCGTCTCGCCATCGTCGTGCCGATCAGCATGGTCCTGATCCTGATCCTGCTCTACGGCCTGTTCAATTCGGTACGCGACAGCTTCCTGGCCTTGGCCGGCATTCCCTTCGCGGCCGGGGGCGGCATCATCGCCTTGGCGGTCACGGGGCTGGCCATGAGCGTGTCGGCCGCCATCGGGTTCATCTCGCTGTTCGGGGTCGCCGTGATGAACGGCATTCTCGTCATCACCTACTTCCACCAGACGCGAAAAACCGGCGCCGGGCTGAAGGCGTCGATGTACCATGCCGCCACGGAGCGGATGCGGCCCATGCTCATGACCGCCTTTTCCGCCTGCATCGGCCTGGTGCCGGCCGCCGTCTCCCATGGCATCGGCAGCCAGGTGCAGCGCCCCTTGGCGGTGGTGATCGTCGGCGGGATGCTGATTGGCCCGATCATGCTGTTGCTCGTTGTCCCGGCGCTGCAGCTGCTGGTGATGGGCAAGGATGAGAAGGGCGAGGCGGGCGGAGGTGAGCTGCATGAGCCAGCGACACAGCCGGTTTAGACTCCCAACCTTTTCCTCCCCATCCGCAGGATGGGGGCGAAGAAGGGCGTTGAGTTTGTTATTTATTTACATGGTCTTGGCCATGACCGCGCCGATCCCCCTTGAGGCTGATGCGCTTCCGATCCATCGCGATACGTCCGCGGCCAGGATTGGCGGCGCGCCGACCTTGCGGCGACGCGTCGGCGTCCGGAGGTCGCCTGGCGTTGCAGCCGGATTATCTGGCGGCGGTCGCAGCTTACCGAAACCGGGCGTGTTCGGTCCCCATGGCGGAGCCGCGCCCCCTAAAGGACGATGAGCTTGGCGGCGATCGCGTTGGCGACCGCTTCGATACGCGTCGCGACGCCGAGCTTGGAGCGGGCATTATCGAGGTGAAAGTCTACGGTGCGGCGGCTGACGCCGATGATCTGCGCAATCTCGTCGGAGGTTTTGCCTCGCGCCGACCAGGTGAGGGTCTCGGCCTCGCGATCGGACAGAGAGACTTCGCGCCGAGACATCGTGGTGCGGACGACCCGGGCCAGCCTTGCGCGCAGGATGGTGTCCAAGACCTCGAAGTCGATGGGCTTGGTCACATAGTCGTCGGCGCCCATCTGGCGACCGCGCAGCTCGTTATCGCGATCCGCCAGCGCGGTCAGAAAGACGAAGGGCATATCCTCATAGCGGCGACCTAGGCCTGAGACCCGCTCCAGCACCTCCAGGCCCGACATTTGCGGCATGTTGATATCGCACAGCACGAGATCGGGCCGCGCGGCCACGATGGCGGCTATGCCGTCGCGACCGTTATGGGCCGTGCGCACGTCATATCCCCGGTCCACCAGTTCTTCGACCAAAAGCGCCGCCGTTTCCCGGTCGTCTTCGATACAGAGCAGCGACGGCGGGCAGGGGTGTTGCGTCGCGTAGCTGCGGTTTGCGGGGATCATGAAAGCATCGCTTTAAGCCGGCTGCAGAGATCGATAGAGTTTGCGCCTCGAGGAGAGAAAAATCCAACGTGCCAACCCGGTCTCTCCCGCTCCATACCGCTCCCCGCGCCGTTCGCTATGAAGACGAGACGCTATCTTCTCTATGTCTGGATGGCCAAGGCCCCGTTTGGCTTCAGATTCGCCGAGCCTTGGCGCAACGGATTACGGATGGCGCCTGGGGACCCGGCACGCGCATCCCAGCCGAACTGGATCTGACCGCCCACTTCAACACCTCGCGTATGACGGTCAACAAGGCCATCCAAAGCCTGGCGAGCGAGGGTCTGCTCCAACGCCGCCGCGCGATCGGCACCGTGGTTGCGGAGCGGGCTCAGGAGCGGCCCGTGTTCGAAATATGGGACACTGCCGATATCGTCAGGCGCGCCGGCGGCGTGTACGGCTATCGCCTGCTGGAGTCGGCCATCGTCAAAGACGATCAGGCGAAGCGCGATCTTTTGAACGTCGGCCGCACGACGCCGCTGTTGTGGATGCGCTGCCTCCACCTCTCGGGCGACACCCCGTTTCAGCTCGAAGAGCGGCTTGTGAACATCGACGCCGCGCCCGGCGTCACCGCCCAGCCTCTGGAGAGCATGGCGCCTGGACCGTGGTTACTGGCCCATGTGCCCTGGACCCAGGCCGAACACACCATCTCCGCCAGCGAAGCAGGACCCGACGAGAGTAAGGCCCTGGCCCTAAGCCTCAACACGGCCTGCCTGGTGGTCGAGCGACGGACCTGGAATGGCGATGTACCGGTGACGCTGGCGCGCCTGTGGCACCCTGGCGGCCGGCATAAGTTGAAAGGCCGGTTCGAGCCAGCGCGGTGAGCGGAATCTCAAGGAACTTGGCGTAACGGTCGTTCGTTCGGCGAGCCATACTCTTTGCACGGCCCCGCGCCAGGACCCCGACCATGCCTCGCTTAAGAATCCGCCACGAGAGCGTCTACACCTATTCCGCGCCCGTCACGTTTGGACCCTGGCGCCTGCTGATCCGCCCGCTGGACACCCATGCGACGCGGCTGATCTCGGCGTCTCTGGAGGCGCCGCCCGCCGACATCAAATGGGCCTACGACGCCTACGGCAATTGCATCTGCCATTTGCAACCCGCAAATCCGGCGGCGATGCTGAAGGTGGTGAATAATCTGGTCGTCGACCGGTTTCCCGCGACGCTCGTCAATATCCAGACCGACCGAACCGTCTACAGTCTGGCCGACCGCGTGATCCTGGAGCCCTTCATTGCGCCGGCGACCGACGACGACGGTCCCCGCTACCGCGATTGGCGCCACGCCCAGATCGGATTGGCGGACGAGCCGGCGCTCGATCTCCTGCGCCGCATCAACGCCAACATCCACAATGATTTCAGGTATGAGGCCCGAGGCGAACCTGGCACACAATCGCCGGACGAGACCCTGTCGCTGGATAGCGGAACCTGCCGCGACTTCGCCTGGCTGATGATCGAGACCGCGCGACGGCTGGGCTTCGCCGCCCGCTTCGTCACCGGCTACCTCTACTCGCCCAATCTGAAGGTGCGCGGCGCCGGCGCCACCCACGCCTGGTGCGAGGTCTTTCTGCCAAGCCTTGGCTGGATGGAGTTCGACCCCACCAATGCGCTCGTGGAGTCGGCAGACCTGATCCGCGTCGCGACGACAAGAACCTGGCAGGAAGCCGATCCCATGTCCGGCTCAATCGCCGGCGACGCGACGTGTAACCTGAAGGTCGCCGTAGATGTGGATCGCATCGATGAAACGGGGGCTGTGCTGGCGGCCTGATATGGGAGTGCGAGCTCTAAGCCGATAAGCCCATGCCCTCATCCGCCGGGATCACATCCACCGCTACTGCAATCTTTTGCTCCCCAGGCCCAAGGACCACGCCGCCAATCGGCGCCACGTCGGCGTAGTCGCGGCCGGTGGCGAGGACGATATGGTCGCCGGCGACGATCAGGGCGTTGGTAGGGTCGAAGCCGATCCAGCCCAGGCTGTGGCCGCACCAGAGATCGACCCAAGCGTGGGTGGCGTCGGCGCCCTCGAGCCGGGGCTGTCCCGGCGGCGGCAGGGTGCGGATGTAGCCGCTGACATAGGCGGCGGGCAGGCCCAGGCCGCGCAGGCCCGCGATCATGATATGGGCGAAGTCTTGACAGACGCCTCGACGGGCCTTGAAGGCCTCAATGGCCGGCGTCGAGACGGAAGTGGAGTCGGGATCGTAGGCGAACTCTCGGCGAATCCGACAGCTCAAGGCGTGCGCCGCCTCGACGATGGGACGTCCAGGGGTGAAGTCTTCGGCGATGTAAGCGGTGAGGGCCGGATGGACCGGCGCCATGGCGGTTGGATAGAGGAACTGGGCCGGCGCGTGGGCGTCCAGCGACATCGATCCGAAGGCCTCTTCCCGCACCGTCTCCCAAGCTGGCCCCGCCATGCCGGGCAGGAGCGCCGGACGGCTGACGGCCACGTCTGAGACCGCTTCGATCTGCAGCTCCCGGTGGGGCGCCTCGATGATGGCGGTGATCACCTGCTCGCCGAACTGGCCAATATGCCGGCTGGTCCGGCTAGGCGCGGGCTGGATCGAGATGTGGGTCCCAGATACGCTCTGGGCCGGGCTCTGCTGTGGCGAGAGGCGCAGTGCGCAGCGCGCGAAGGTCACCGGCTTGCTGTAGCTGTAGGTGGTCAGATGGCGCAGGCGGTAGATCACGCCAAACCGCCCAGCTTCTTTGTCGGCGTCGCATGGGCGCCCTGGAGGAAGTAGCGATCCGTAACGCTATCTGACAGGTCCAGCAGCATGTGCTCAAAGCCCAAGGCCGCAGCGGGATCGAGCGCGGCGGCGTCCTGCACGGCGACTTCGCAGGCCAGCCGCGTCAGGAGAGTCTCCGGCGCCTCGGGCATACCGTCGTCTTGCAGGCGCGGCAGCGCGCCCAGGTGATCCTTCAACGCCTCGACCTGAAAGGCCAGGGAGCGGGGATTGTAGGGATCTAGCATCACCAGATCGCGCACGGGCGCCAGCGCCACGCCTTCCAGATAGCGCGAGCGATAGGTGATCTGGCTGTCGATCAGATCGAGCAGCAGGTCCAGATCGTCGGTGGTGGCGTCCGGTGCGGCGAGTCGGGCCATCAGGCGGCAGGTATTGGCGCCCCGCTCGATCCGCCGACCCATATCAAGAAAGCGCCAGCCCGCGACCCGGTTCATGTTCTCTTGCGTCAGGCCGGAGAGCATCGACAGGTCCTGGATGGCCGCTTCGGTCTGCTCCAAGGCCTCGGCCTCCGTCGCCAGACTGGTCTTGTGGCCTTTCAAGCGGTTTTCGAGGCGCAGCAGCAGCTTCCAGAAGTCTTCCGCCAGCCGTTCGCGCAGGCTGGACGCGGCGCGCCGCGCCGATCCGACCTGGCCGATGACCGAGCCATAGGCCGCCTCGTCGTAGAGCGCCGATAACGCGACATCGGTGACCTTGCCGCGCGGAACCTCTTCGTCCTCTTCCACCTCGACCGCGCCGGAGCGGATCAGAAGCGTCTGGAGCTTGTCCAGCGTCTCGCCAGCGCTATGGGTGGCGGCGTCGGGGTCCATCAGGCTGGTGTAGAGACTGCGCACGATGCGCAGCGTACTTTCGGCCCGCTCCAGATAGCGACCGAGCCAGAACAGGTTGTCCGCCGCGCGGCTCGGCAGATTGCCTTGGATACGCCGCACCTTGGAGGTGTCCCGCTGGGCCAGCAGCGTAACCCTTTCCACCGGCTTCTCCGCGATCACCCAGACATCGGAGGCTTGTGCACCTTCGCCCATCGACAACGCGCGGGCGTCCTTGCGGTCGGAGATACGACAGAAGCCGCCAGGCATGATGCGCCAGCCGTCGGCGGTCGCCGCCGCATAGACCCGCAGCACGAACGGGCTCGGTTGCAGCCGCCCGTCCCGCAGGGTCGGCGTGGTGGAGAGGCGCACCACCTCCTGGCCGACGAAATCCACCGGCCGCGAGTGCATGGCGGCCCGAAGACTGAGGCGCTCGTCGGGCGAGAGATCGGACAAGAGGCGTGGCCCTCTGGCGACGGTGGGGTGACCCTTGCCCCCGAAGGCGGCGCCGATGGCCAGGGTGTCGATGTGCTGCTCGACCAGATCGCGCTCGGCTGGCTGGCCGCACCACCAGGTCGCGACATTGGGGAGTTTCAGGGGCGCGCCCAGAAGGCGTCGGCTGAGCGCCGGCAGGAAGCTTAGCAGCGCATTCGACTCCATCACGCCGGAGCCTGGCATGTTGGAGACGACGACGCCCCCGGCCCGCACCGCCTCCAAGAGGCCCGGCACCCCTAGGCGCGAGGCCCCATTCAGCTCCATAGGATCGACAAAGTCCGCGTCGACCCGGCGCCAGATGACGTCGGCGCGCTTCAGACCGGCGATGGTGCGGATATAGACCACGCCGTCCCGCACCACGAGGTCGTCGCCCTCGACCAGCAGGAAGCCGAGGTAGCGGGCCAGATGAGCCTGTTCGAAATAGCTCTCGCTGAACGGACCGGGCGTGAGCAGGCAGATGCGGGGCTCGACCCTCTGCGCCGCCGCCGTAAGCCCGGCCCGAAAGTCGCTGAAGAAGGGTGCGAGCCGCTTCACGTTCATGGTGGTGTAAAGCTGGGGAAAGGCCCGCGACAGCACCATGCGGTTCTCAAGCGCGTAGCCGGCGCCCGACGGCGCCTGGGTCCGATCGCCCAGCACCCACCATTTCCCGTCGGGACCGCGGCCGAGGTCGGCGGCGTAGAGATGCATGGGGCGACCGCCCGGAAGCCTCACGCCCCGCATAGCGCGTACGAAGTCGTCGCTGCCCGTGACCGCGGCGGCCGGCAGATAGCCGTCAGCGATCAGGCGCCCCTCGCCATAGAGGTCCTTCAGCACCGCCTCTAGCAGCTCTGCCCGTTGCACCACGCCGGCTTCGATCTCGGCCCACTCGTGCTCCGACAGGATCAGGGGCAGGGGGCTCAGCGGCCACACCCGTTCGGTATCTTCGCTGTAGATGCGGTGGGTGACGCCAGCGTCGCGGATGTGGCGGGTGGCGAGCGCGAAGCGCGCGGCGAAATCCCCTTCGGGAAATTGCGCCACCGCGCCTAAGAAGCGCGCCCACGCCTCTGGCGTCGAGCCGTCAGGCGGGGCCAGCTCGTCGGGGGCATCGACGAAGGGCCGATAGCCGTCGATCCAGCCCTTCAGGCGGGCGGCGGCTTGATCTTCCGCCGTCCGTGCTGTGTCCGTAGCTATGGCCTCAAGGTCCACGCGTCCGTCTCAGGTCCAAGGTAAGCGGGAACTCTATATCGCGCATCTCAGAGGGAATGACGATGGGACCTGGCGTGTGGCCGTGGGCCTGGAAGCGGGCCAAACGCCGCGCCTGGGCTTCGTAGGAGTTGACCGGGAAGGTCTCATAGTTGCGCCCGCCCGGATGGGCGGCATGGTAGACGCAGCCCCCCAGCGACCGCTGGTTCCAGATATCGACGATGTCGAACGTCAGCGGCGTGTGGGGGTCGATGGTCGGGTGCAGACCGCTATGCGGCTTCCAAGCCTTGTAGCGCACGCCCGCGACCGCCTCCCCCGCCGTGCCCGTCGAGGTCATTGGGAGCGGCCGACCGTTGCAGGCGATCGAATGGCGTTCGGGCGTGAAGCCTGTAACGAGGATTTGCAGGCGCTCGACTGAGGCGTCCACGAACCGCACCGTCCCACCGCCGCTGTTCTCCTCCGCCATCACATGCCAGGGCTCCAACGCATGGCGGACCTCCAGCGTCACGCCGCCATGCTCGACCTGGCCATGCAGGGGAAAGCGGAACTGGCGCTGCGCCTCGAACCACTGCGGATCGAAGGCGTAACCGGCCCGGCCGAGGTCCGCCAGAACGTCTTGGAAGTCCGCCCAGACGAAGTAGGGCAGCATGAAGCGGTCGTGCAGGGTGGTTCCCCAACGCACCAGGCGGCCGGCTTGAGGCTCTCGCCAGAACCAGGCGATCAGGGCGCGGATCAGGAGCTGCTGAGCCAGGCTCATCTTCGCGTCCGGCGGCATCTCGAAGCCGCGGAACTCCAACAGGCCAAGCCGGCCGGCCGGACCGTCGGGCGAATAGAGCTTGTCGATGCAGAGCTCGGTGCGGTGGGTGTTGCCCGAAACGTCCGCCAACAGATTGCGGAATAGGCGGTCCACGAGCCAGGGGGCGGGCGCCTCGCCGTCGCCGGGGGCCGGGACCGCGGCCATGGCGATTTCGAGCTCATAAAGCGCGTCATGCCGCGCCTCGTCCACCCGCGGCGCCTGGCTGGTCGGGCCGACGAATAGGCCAGAGAAGAGGTAGGAGAGCGAGGGGTGACGCTGCCAGTAGATCAGGAGGCTCTTCAACAGATCGGGGCGGCGCAGGAACGGCGAATCGAGCGGGCTGGCGCCACCGACCACGACATGGTTGCCGCCGCCGGTGCCGGTGTGGCGGCCGTCGATCATGAACTTGTCGGCGCCCAGCCGGGTCGCGCGCGCATCGTCGTAGACGCCCGTCGTGATGGCGACGGCCTCGGCCCAGCTCTTGGCCGGATGGATGTTCACTTCGATCACGCCGGGATCGGGTGTCGCCTTTATGACGTTGACGCGCGGATCGTCCGGCGGTCCATAGCCTTCGATCCGAAGCGGCTGGCCGGTCTCCGCGCACGCCGCCTCGATCTCGGCGATCAGCTCCAGATAGTCCTCCGCCGTCGCCACCGGCGGCATGAAGACATAAAGGATGCCGTCGCGGACCTCGAAGGTCATGGCCGTGCGCACATGGGGCGACTCGTCCTTCGGCGGCGCGGCCGGCGCCTTGCCCCCTTTCGCCAGCTTGGCGTGGTCCGGCAACGCCCCACGGGGCTCGAACGGATCGCGGACGGGCAGGTAGGGGTATTCGTCGTCCGTCAGCACCGGCAGGCTGGATAAAGGGAGCCGGAAGCCGGCCGGCGAGTCGCCCGGCGTCAGGAACATCCGTCCGCGCCGCAGCGTCCAGACCTGGCTCAGCCACCCTTGCGCCGTCGCGCGACTCCAGCGCCGGACGGGTAAAACGTAGGCGCGGACTTGGCCGGGGGATTGGTCGAAGGCTTGCAGCCGCTTGCGCCGCGCTTCGGGTTCGTCGATCTCAGGCCCGAGGTTGTCGAAATTGTCCGGGCGCTTGCCCTCCTCGCCGATGACGTTCAGCGGGTCTTCGAAGGCGGCCTGTACACAGGCGGGATCGACGCCCAGCCGCGTGGCGATTCGGCGGGCGAACGCGCCGGCGTCGGGCGCCGCCGTGGCGGGCTTGGCGCTTTCGCCCGCCAGAAGGTCGGCGTCGCGCCAGATCGGCTGGCCGTCGCCGCGCCAATAGAGCGCAAACGCCCAGCGGGGCAGGGGCTCTCCCGGATACCATTTGCCCTGGCCGTGGTGCAGCAGGCCGCCCGACGCGAAACGGTCCCGGAGGCGCCGGATAAGCCGGTCCGCCAGGGCCCGCTTGGTCGGACCCATTGCATCGGTGTTCCACTCGGCTGACTGGAAGTCGTCGATGGAGCAGAAGGTCGGCTCGCCCCCCATCGTCAGCCGCACGTCGCCGTCGCGTAAGTGCCGGTCCACCGTCTCGCCTAGCGCGAGCAGCGCCGCCCAGCGGTCGTCCTCGAAGGGTTTGGTGATGCGGACGGGATCGACGATGCGGGTGGTCGACATCTCGAAGCCGAAATCGACATTGGCTCCGCCGCTGGCGATCAGGCCGCTGATGGGCGCGGCGGAACGGTGGTGGGGCGTGGCGGCCAGCGGCAGGTGGCCCTCGCCGCAGAGTAGGCCCGAGGTTGCGTCCAATCCGATCCAGCCGGCGCCCGGTAGGAATACCTCCGCCCAAGCGTGCAGATCGCAGAAGTCTTGCGCCGTCCCGGACGGGCCGTCCAGCGCCGCCACATCGGCCTTGAGCTGGATCAGATAGCCGGACACGAAGCGGGCGGCGAGGCCGAGCTTGCGCAGGATCTGCACCTGAAGCCAGGCGCTGTCGCGGCACGAGCCGGAGCTGAGAGTCAGGGTCTCGTCCGGCGTCTGCACACCGGGCTCCATCCGCACCAGATATTTGATCTCGCGCGATAGCCGCGCGTTGAGGTCGACCAGAAAATTTATGGTGCTGGGCGCCGACTTCGGCAGGTCGGCGACGAAAGCGTCCAACGCGGAGCCGTCGTCGTCGATGACCAGATAGGGCGTCAGCTCGCCCTTAAGCTCGCTGGAATAGGCGAAGGGCAGGCTTTCGGCGTAGCTCTCGACGAAGAAGTCGAACGGATTGATCACCGACATGTAGGCGGTCAAATCCACCTCGACCACGAATTCGCGGACGGGATCGGGAAACACCAGGCGCGCCAGCCAGTTGCCGAACGGGTCCTGCTGCCAGTTGATGAAGTGCCCGGCCGGCTGGATTTTCAGCGCATAGCTGGGGATGGCGGTGCGGCAGTGGGGCGCCGGGCGTAGGCGCACCGTCTGGGGACCCAGCGAAACCGGCCGGTCGTAGCGATAGCGCGTCAGATGGTGCAGCGCGACGGTGACCGACATCAAAACGCTCCGTTAGCCGTTGGACCGCGAAAGGTCATGGCCTGATCCCCGCCGTCTATAGTCGGCTCGCGTCGCCGTTGAAATCCACCGTGATCGATTGGGCGGAACGATCGGACCTCGGCGTCGTTTGTCAGCGGTTCAAACCACGTCTGTGAAGCCCATCAGAGGTGAGTTGCGGAGATAGAGATGCGCCCGATCGTTCCGATGCTGAGTGTTTCCATACTGGCGGTCTCCGCCTTGGGCGTCGGCTGTCGACCTGCCGCGGCGTCCACGCCGGCCTCGCGAGATTGCGCCGCCCAGGCCGCCCAGCAGCACCTGACGGGCAGGGCGGCGGCCATTTTTCGGGCGAAGTGCATGAAGGGGCCGCTGGCGGCCAGGACGCCGACCGCGCCCACGGGACCCGGCAAGGAAGCCCATGCGGTCACCGCCCCCAGCGGCGCCAACCGCAACGTCCGCACGCGCCAGTGCACGGCCGAAGCCGACAAGCGCGGTCTCCAGAACCAGGATCGCAAGCAGTTCCAGCTCTCGTGCATGGCGACTGCGGGTCCGGTGACCGAGGGCGAGACCCACAACGAGACGCCGAAGCCCGCCAAGGCCATCCCCGGCATCGGCATCAATAATCCGCCCCCGCCGGCGCAGCATTAGGGGGTGGCTGCCTGATCGCGGTCCTTAACCTTGATCGGCATCAGTTTCCAACTGTGGCGCCATTGCTCGAGTTGGCGTTCGCGGGCGAAAGCGATCTCGCGGATATCGTGGGTCTCGCACCAAACGAGGTTGTCGCAGCCGTACTTGGCGGTGAAGCAGGAGTCGATCTTCTCTTTATGCTCCCAGACGCGCCGAGCGAGGTCGTCGGTCATGCCAAGATAGATCGTGCCGCTGCGGGCGCTGGCGACGATGTAAACGTAAAAGGCCAATCGCAGCGCTTTACGATCTGGGTCCCGCCATTCGGCGGGATGAGCGGAGGTTGGTAGGGCTCAGCTCATATCCCAACCAAATCTGAGCTCTAAGCCGCCTGCGCCGCCCGACTCAGCGCACACCGCGACCACAGTTCCGACAACGCCCTGATCAGCTGCGCGATGTCGGCGTCGGAGTGAAGGGGCGACGGCGTGATCCGCAGCCGTTCGGTGCCGCGGGGCACGGTCGGATAGTTGATCGGCTGGATGTAGATCGCATAGTTGTCCAACAGCCAGTCGCTGATCATCTTGCACTTCACCGGATCGCCGACCATCACGGGGATGATATGACTGTCGTTGTCCATGCAGGGGATGCCGATGGCCTTGAGCTCGCGGCGGGTGCGGGCGACGCGGTTTTGATGGCGCGTCCGCTCCAGCTGACTGGCCTTCAGGTGTCGGATGCTGGCCAGCGCGCCGGCCGCCAGGGCGGGCGACAGGGCCGTGGTGAAGATGAAGCCCGAGGCGAAGCTGCGGATGAAGTCGCACATGGCGGTTGAGCCCGCCACATAGCCGCCCATCACCCCGAACGCCTTGGCCAGGGTGCCTTCGATCACGGTTATGCGATCCATCAGGCCTTCCCGCTCGGCGACGCCGCCGCCGCGGGGACCATAAAGGCCGACGCCGTGTACTTCGTCGAGATAGGTCATGGCGCCGTACTTGTCGGCGACGTCGCAGATCTCTTTGATGGGGGCGATGTCGCCATCCATCGAATAGACCGACTCGAACGCGATCAGTTTGGGTCGACTGGGGTCGGCTGCGGCGAGCTTGCGCTCCAGATCTTCAACGTCGCTATGGGCGAAGATCACCCGTTCGGCCCCGCTGTGGCGGATGCCTTCGATCATCGAGGCATGGTTGTCGTGGTCTGAGAAGACGATGCAGCCGGGAATCCGACTTGCGAGCGTGCCGAGCGCCGCCCAGTTGGAGACATAGCCCGAGGTGAAGGTCAGCGCCGATTCCTTGCCATGCAAGTCGGCCAACTCTTGCTCTAGCAGGATGTGGTAATGGTTCGTGCCGGCGATATTTCGAGTGCCGCCTGCGCCTGCGCCACAGGCGTCGATCGCCTCGTGCATGGCGGCGAGCACCTTTGGGTTTTGGCCCATGCCCAGATAGTCGTTCGAGCACCAGACGGTGACGTCATGGGTTTCGTCGCGATGATGTCGCTTGGCTTTCGGGAAACGGCCCGCCTTGCGCTCCAGATCGGCGAAGACGCGATAACGGCCCTCTTGGCGTAGACCGTCGAGTTCTTCGCGAAAGAAGCGTTCGTAGTCCATCGGCATCTACTCCTAATCGCGGCGCGGCCTTTGCAGCCTGTCGCCTCCAGAGATCAAAAAGCGGCGCTAGCCAGCCGGGCGGGCGGCGGTCGCTAACCCAATCCGCTGTACAGCTACGGTGGTCGACGCCTCGCGGGTGAGCTGGGGCCGAAGAAGTTCGAAGAAAGAGGCGCGATTCCCCTCGCCGAACGATTCGAGGTCGATCAGCCGGCCGGTCGCCGTATCGAACAGCGTCAGCTGGCCGTCCGCGCTAAGCGCCAGACGGAACGGCGGATTCTCGCCGATGTGGCGGCTGATTCGGTCCCGAGCCAGTCCGCGCATAACGCCGCGGATAAAGCCGCCCTCGTCGGGATGCACCGTCCCCGCGAGGCCGCCATCGGCGGCGCGCGTGATGCGGACGGAACCGTCGGGCTCATCCTGGAACCTAAGGTCGAGAGACGCGACGGATGCGGCCTCCGACGACATGGCCGTCGGCGCGTCCAGCGGGGCGTTTTTGACCAACCTGACCGCCGCCGTACCGATCAAGGAGACCGCCACCAAGGCGCCAGCAGAGAGGAGGGCCAATCTGGGGAAGGGTTCGGTGTCTAAGGCGCTCATCGTCTAGCTCCCGTATCTAGGCCAAGGCGACCGTGGACGGCGTGAGGGCTCTCGGGGGCGCCGCGCCGACGACGTCAGGCGTGCGCATCAGCGCGATTGGAACCTCGGCCTGCATGGCGCTGGCGAGGACGGCCGCGGCGGCCGACGCATTGGGAAGCGCGCGCAGGGTCGGCTGCGGCGCCGCCATCCGCCAGGGGCGGGCATGGGGCCAGATATGCAGCAAGGCTAGTCTGTTGGGCGCCTTTAGCGTCAGGGCCAGATCGCCGGCGCCATTGGGACCCGCTTTCAGCGCCGCTGTCTCGATAATGCCGAAGGGGATATTTATCGCCTTGGACACGGCCGCGCCGAACCGCATCACCACGCGCTTATTTGTGATGGTGTAGACGGTGGTCTTGCTATTCAGCCAAGCCATGCCGGCCAGCAGACCCAACGCCGCGACGGCGAGCGGGGTCACCGACAAGGCGGACAGGACAGCTGTCGAGGCCGCCTGGCCATGCATGACAGCGTCTACCGTACGCCAGGTCAGCATGGCGGCGAAATAGCCGGCCACCGCGCGGATATGGAAGGCTTCGGTCGCCAGATCGAACCACCGCGGTTCACCCTGCCAAAGGATCGTCTCGCCTTCTGGGAGGACGCCGGGCAGTCCGCGCACCGGCTCGAAATCGTGCTCGCTCATATCAGGGGCTCCAAACGCTGAGGCGTCGCATAGAGGAAGCCGCCGCCGTAGTAGGCGACAACGCGTTCCTCTTCGTCGAGGGTGATTTGATTAGGGCTCGACAGTTTCGGCACGCCCGAAAACTGCGATGCGAGGATCGCCTCGACCTTCACAACGCCCTTACCTTTATTGATCACGGCCATGGTCATCGGCAGCAAGACGCTCTGGGCTGTCGCCGAAAGCTTGACCTCAAGATAGCGGATCATGACTTCGGCCTTGTCGACCCAAACGTCTCCGATCATGCCGGCGACGACACCGTCCGCGCCGGTTACGCTCATGCCGCGGGGATCGGCGTCGCCCTTGGCGATGGAGAAGTCAGGCGCGACTCGGAGCGGAACGATCTTTGGTCCGCCATGGGCCATCATATCCGGCGTTTTGGCGCGGTGGGCGAAGGACCCCGGACCGACACCGGCCGTCATGCCATCGCCCCTGGGCTTCAAAGGCGAGCCGTTGGCGCGGGATACCGGATCGGCCGCGAGATCGCGGCTGTCGCGGTCGCCGTTTGGCTTCAGCACCGTCGCCCGGCCTTGCCCCAGAATGAAGGCCTTGGGCTGGGCGGTGAAGAAAAGGCCGCCCAACGGCTCGGTGCGTCCAGTCACGTCGTCCTCAAGCGGATAGCCCTCCCGCCGATCTTCTCGGCGCAGATAGATGATCAGACCGAGGAAGAAGAGGACGAAGCTGCCGAATATCAGCGACGTAATGTCGAAGGTTCCGGCGAAAATTGTGTTGTGGGGCATCGAGCGGTCTCCCAGCGAGGGGATTTATGAATGGGATGAGATGGAGGCGTGAACGTGGCTGGCTCGGCGCCCTGCGGTCGCGGTCCAGGGGCAAGGCGCAACCAGATCGCACCAGTTGTCGAACAGGACTAAAAGACGTTCCGAGATCCCAGTCTTCGGCGCCGCGGGCGTCGCCAAAACAGGGGTCGCGGGGGGCTTCGGCAGGGCTGTCTCTGCGGCGTTCATGACAAGATCCACGAGATGTCTTCGGCAGGCGATTTTCGCTTGACCCGTCAGAGCCTAGGGCCGCTCGGGCTGAACTGTCAAGTTAATAAGACGTCTAATAAGTTAGACATGCTCGGCATGGGCTGGCGTCTCGAAGATCGCGAGAGATTTCATATGCTTTGATCTGAATAGGGTTTTTAGGGCTCGTGCGGCCGTATAGCTCTGCGCGCGGAGGATATTAACGGCGCCTTCCCGTCGAGCTGAACAATAATATTGACACTTCGTAATGTCCAAGTAGATTGACACCTAACTGGGGGCTGGCGAGTCTCGTCCCCATGACGGTGGGAGGCTCGGTCCATGTTCGACGCTCCGAACCCCTGTCGTCCCGAGTCGAATGCCGGCGTGGGAGCGACTCTGTGGAGGCCGCGAAACGCCGCGATCGTGATCTCTAACGAGGCGCTGCGCCTTGCGGAGAAGAGGGCGCTGTCAAGGCGTGATTGGAGGACGACAAATGGCGGTAAGTGAGGGCGCAAGCCTATCTGGCCTGACAGAGGCCGAAGCGAAGGAGTTCCACACAATATTCATGGGGAGCTTCATCGCGTTTACCTTGGTCGCGATCGTGGCCCACATCCTGGTGTGGTTCTGGCGGCCGTGGTTCCCAGGTGTTCATGGCTATGCAGAGCTGACGCAGGCGGGGCATTTCGCCGTCCAGTCCGCTCTCAGCCGTTTCGCGTAAAGGAGAAGCGACATGTGGAAAGTATGGCTCATATTCGATCCTCGGCGTGTGCTCGTGGGATTGTTCGCCTTCTTGTTCGTGCTGGCGCTCCTGATCCATTTCATCCTGTTGAGCACTTCGCGGTTCAACTGGATTGAAGGGCCAGGCGCCAAACCAGCGCCGGCGGCGACATCGCAGCTCGTTACGACCGATCCGGCAAGCGCGCCGGTCGGCCGCGGGTAGCGGCGTCTCGACCTATCGCAATTGCGACATGGGAAGCGGGCGGCGAAAGATCTGAGCCGCCGCCCGCGACCCGAATTTTGAACCGCGAGCATAAGGCTCGCGACCCTAGACATGGGCGGAGGCCCCGATGGCGCTGCTGAGCTTTGAACGAAAATACCGTGTCCAGGGGGGAACGCTGATCGGCGGCGACCTCTTCGACTTCTGGGTTGGGCCGTTTTACGTTGGCTTCTTCGGCGTGACGGGTCTGATCTTCACCGTGCTCGGCACGGCGCTGGTGATCTATGGCGCGGCCATTGGGCCGACCTGGAACATTTGGCGCATCAACATCTCCCCGCCCGACGTCTCCTATGGCTTGGCGCTTGCGCCGATGCGGCTGGGCGGCCTATGGCAGGCGATAACCTTCTGCGCCTTGGGATCTTTCGGCTCCTGGGCGCTGCGTGAGGCTGAGATCGCCCGCAAGCTCGGGATCGGCCTGCACGTACCCTTCGCCTTCGGCATGGCCATCTTCGCCTATTTCACCCTTGAAGTGATCCGTCCGGTCCTTCTGGGCGCCTGGGGAAACGCCTTCCCCTATGGCATCTTCAGCCACCTGGAGTGGGTGTCTAATACCGGCTACAAGTATCTGAATTTCCACTATAATCCGGCGCACATGATTGCGGTGTCGCTCTTCTTCACCACGACCTTTGCTCTGTCGCTGCACGGCTCTCTGATCCTGTCGGCGGTCAATCCCGGCAAGGGCGAGCAAGTGAAGACGCCCGAACACGAAGACACCTTCTTCCGCGACATCATGGGCTATTCGGTCGGTACGCTCGGCATTCACCGGGTCGGCCTGCTCTTGGCTCTGTCGGCTGTGTTCTGGAGCGCCGTCTGCATCGTGATCAGCGGCCCGGTCTGGTCGCTCGGCTGGCCCGAGTGGTGGAACTGGTGGCGCAATCTGCCGATCTGGGGCTGAGCCGCGACAGCGGCTTTGAACCCCGGCACGCATAGGAATGGACGCGTAAGCGATTAGGCGCAAAGGCTCCAAAAGCCCGCGAGCGCCGCACAGAAGGAGACGGGCTTTGGCTAGTTATCAGAACTTTTTAACCCAGGTGCAGGTGCGAGGTCCGGCAGAATTGGGCGTCGCCCTTCCGGCGGGACAGTTTCCCCGGGATGGAACGCCGGGCTTCTCGAAGGTCCTGGGCTGGATCGGCAACGCCCAGATCGGGCCGATCTATCTCGGCACCCTCGGCGTTCTGGCGCTCGTCTTCGGCTTCCTGGCCTTTGAGATCATCGGCCTGAACATGTGGGCCTCGGTCGGCTGGAGTCCGGTCCAGTTCCTGCGCCAACTGCCCTGGCTGTCCCTGCAGCCGCCAGGTCCGGAATACGGGCTGTCGATCATGCCGCCCCTTGAGCATGGCGGTTGGTGGCTAATCGCCGGCTTCTGCATGACCACCTCGCTCGTTCTATGGTGGGTCAGAACCTACACCCGCGCCAAGGCGCTCGGCCTTGGCACCCACGTCGCCTGGGCCTTCGCGGCGGCGATCTGGCTGTGTGAAGTCTTGGGCTTCATCCGGCCGATCATGATGGGCACCTGGAGCGAGGCGGTTCCGTTCGGAATCTTCCCGCACCTGGATTGGGTCGGGTCGTTTTCGATCCGCTACGGCAACCTGTTCTACAACCCCTTCCACTGCCTCTCGATCGTGTTCCTATATGGCTCGGTCCTGCTGTTCGCCATGCATGGCGCGACCATTCTGGCGGTTAGCCGCTACGGCGGGGAGCGCGAACTGGAGCAGATCACCGATCGGGGTACGGCGTCGGAACGCGCCGCCCTCTTCTGGCGCTGGACCATGGGCTTCAACGCCTCGATGGAATCGATCCACCGCTGGGCCTGGTGGTTCGCGGTACTGACGCCCTTCGTCGGGGGTATCGGCATCCTGCTCACCGGCACGGTGATCGACGATTGGCACGCTTGGGCCGTCCTCCACCACTACGCCTTTTCGCAGTAGCTCGGGTTCAAGCCCCCGTTCGATTGAGACGCGTCGCTCTTCCGATCAGGAAGGGCGACGTGTTTTTTTGCGTTTCGGGGTCCCGAGAAGCCCACGCAAAAAGAAACCCGCGCCGATGAACGACGCGGGCTGATCCTATAAGGCCGACCGAAGTCGGCTGAAGGCTTTTAAGCCTAGCTATGCTTCGCTGCGAACAGCTGGCACCAGCCGTTCGGCGAAATCGAGCCAGCCACCACCTTGCACTGACCGTTCGCCGTCGGCGATGCGCCGGCGATGAAGTAGTTGCACTTGCCGCACCGTGCGGCGCCGTTCGGCTGCGGCCGATACTTGACGGAGGCTTGAGGCGTGGTGCCTGCCGCTTCAGCCTGCTTCGGCAGCAACATGGCTGCGGCCACCGGTAGGCCAGCCGCCGCCATCAAGATCGCCCGCCTAGTCGAAATAACTCGTTCCGAAGACATCGATCGTCCTTCCCTGACGCGCACTGAAATGACTGCGCTGTTCGACGCTTCCCAAAAATACCTAACCGTTGCAAGAGGGAATCTAGACGTCTAGTGCAGTTGACAAAGCCGAAACAATTCCTACCCGCGACAAGCTCACCAGTATTTGATCGCCCAAAACTGCAATTGAGAATTGCTCTCAACTCGGCGCTCGGATATATATCAGTATACACTCCCGCTCGGCAGCAGTGCGTCTTGGTTGCGCGCGTCGCAGAGCGCGTAGCTGAAGCCGCTCTGGATCGCCCAGGCGCCGACTTCGCGCCGTTTGTCGATGGCCAGGAAGCCGACTTGGAGGTCTTTTGCGGCGGGTTTGCGCTTCAGGATGCGGGCCACCGCCTCCTCGCAGGCGGCCTGGGGCGAGCGGCCCTGGCGCATCAGTTCGACCACCAGGAAGCTGCCGCAGTTGCGAATCACCTCCTCGCCGACGCCGGTCGAGGTGGCGCCGCCGACGTCGTTGTCGACATACAAGCCGGCGCCGACGATCGGGCTGTCGCCGACGCGGCCGCGGAGCTTCCAAGCCATGCCGCTGGTGGTGCAGGCGCCGGAGATATTCCCGCTGGCGTCCAGCGCCAGCATACCGATGGTGTCGTGGTTATCCTTAGCCCCCGGCGGGCCCAATACAGGATCGTGGCCGTAGGTCCGGAGCTCGCTGTTAGCGACCGGCTTGTATTTGGCTGTCTTCAGCCATTCGAGCCAGGCGGCTTTGGACTCACGTGTCAGCAGCTCTTCGCGGGGAAAGCCCTGTTCGATGGCGAATTGGGTCGCGCCCTCGCCGACCAGCAGCACATGGGGCGTGCGCTCCATCACCAGGCGCGCCACCGAGATCGGATGGGCGATATGCTCGATCGCCGCCACAGCGCCGCAATTGCCCTGCTCGTCCATGATGCTGGCGTCCAGCGTCACATGCCCGTCGCGATCGGGATAGCCGGCGCGCCCGACGCTGTGGTTCTTCAGGTCCTCTTCGGGAATGCGGGCGCCGGCCTCTACGGCGTCGAGCGCTCGGCCGCCCTTGGAGAGCACGGCCCAGGCCGCTTGGTTGGCGGCGACGCCGAAATCCCAGGTCGAGATCACGCACGGCAGGCCGAGCTTCACCTTAGGTCCCGCCAAAGATTGCGTCTGGGCGGCTGCGCCTTTCACAGAGGCGGCGAGCAGGGCCGGCGCGAGCAGGGAGGCCGTCATAAAGTCCCGGCGGTCGGTCATCGTGCGATCCTAAAGCTAAGCCTGAACCAACTAGACTTGGCCTGGGCCGGCTTGTCCATGGGCTCTTGACGGCCTCTGGCGCAGGGGGCGCCTGGGCGCTCAAATCTATCCACGGCGCCGCTTGATCGGCTTTATTTCTTGACCATATACGTCCAACTGTGGCTGCGAGGTTCTAGCGTCGAATCGCTTTTCGCGTCATATTACTCAGCCACACGCCTATCAACGGTCAAGGAGACCACGCCTATTCGCCGTCCTATGCAAGCGCCGCCGACCCCCAAAGACGGGCCGCGTATCAACGATGAGATTCGCGTGCCGCGGGTCCTGCTAATCGACGCCAATGGCGAAAAGCAGGGGATCATGCCGACGACCGCGGCTATCGAAGCCGCTGAAGAAGCTGGCCTCGACCTGGTGGAAGTCTCCCCGAACTCCGATCCCCCTGTCTGCAAAATCCTGGACTATGGAAAGTACAAGTTCCAGGAACAGAAGAAAAAGAACGAAGCGCGCAAACGGCAAAAAGTTGTCGAGATCAAAGAGATCAAGCTTCGGCCCAACATCGACACCCACGATTACGATGTGAAGGCCAAGGCGATGCATCGCTTCTTCGACGAAGGCGATAAGGTAAAGGTCACCCTTCGCTTCCGCGGCCGCGAATTGGCGCACCCCGAACTGGGCATGAAGCTGCTCCAGCAGGTCAAGACCGACTTTGAGCCCGTGGCCAAGGTCGAGTACGAGCCCCGCATGGAAGGTAAGCAGATGATCATGATCCTGGCGCCACGGTAGGGTTTACGACCTTACAGCCGTCTTTCTCTTTAGTCCACCTTCCTCGGCCTTGTGCCGAGGATCGAGCTATCTGGCGCATAGGCGCCTGGCTGCGCTCAAGCGCCGCGGCACGGAACGGCTCGGCCCTTGGGACAAGCCCGAGGGAAGCGGAGGAGAAGGGGAAAGACATTCGCCGTAGACATTTTGGCCCAGTAGACATTTTCCTGCGCCACTGTAGGCAGGGTCCGTGGGCGCTCACTTCCATCCTCTGCGGCGACTAAGGCTCGGATTTGCCGTCCTGGCTCTGGCGGCGCTGGCGATCAAGGTCTTGGTCCCGTCTGGCTTCATGATCGCCCAGACGGGGGGATCGTTCCCGCTGGTGATCTGCACCGGCCATGGCCCGCTCGATCTATCGGGCGCCGGTGATCCTCTCCACGGTAAAAAGTCATCCAACGAAGCGCCTTGCGCCTTCTCCGGCCACGCCGCAACCACGCCGCCCCCGTCGCTCGTGGTCACCGCCGCGGTTGGCCTGGCGTACCTCGCGCCCGCCATCGATCGGCGAGGCGATCTCGTTCCCGGTCGCGGCTTAGCTGCGCCGCCGCCGCCGTCTCGAGGCCCCCCACTCTCCGCTTGATCTCGTAACGCTGCGCTTCGGCGCGAGACGCTTCATGCCGCCCGTCCCTGCGGAGACGGCGGCCAGATCGATTGGGGACATCATGACGTTTATCAACCAAGGCCGCGCCGCGGCCGCACTCGCGCTTGCGGCGAGCCTCTCTATCGCTGTCTCAAGCAGCGCCTTAGCCTGCGCCTGCGGGTGCGGAATTTTCGACGTCGGCGCCGGCAGCTTCATGCCGAACAACGCCGACAGCGGCTGGTCCGCCTGGTTTCGCTACAGCTACATGGACCAGACCCAGAATTGGGAGGGGGCGTCGAAAGGCGCCGCCGCCGATAATGGCGATAAGCAGATCGACACCAGCTTCTACACGGTCGGCGCCCAGTATGTGATCGACCGGTCCTGGACCGTCATGGCCGAGCTGCCCATCTACCAGCGCGCCTTGACCACCACCGACGACGGGACGGTCTTTGGCGCCGCCGGCTCGGTTTACACCGGGCGCCTGACCGATCTCGGCGACCTTCAGGTGACGGGCACTTACACGGGCTTTTCGCCAGACCAGTCCACCGGGGTCAGCCTCGGCTTGAAACTCCCGACCGGCAATTATACCGGACCGATTGGGCCGCTCGGTGGATATGAGTTCGACCGGGACAGTCTGCCCGGCACGGGCAGCACCGACATCATGGTCGGCGGCTACCACGTCGGGCGCCTGAACGCGGCCAATACGCTCTCCTACTTCGTACAAGCGCGATACCAGGCGGCCTTCATGACCCGCGACGGCTATCGGCCGGGCAATGAGTTCGACAGTGCGGTCGGGCTGACCTATGACTTCGGCAAGGTCGGACCCTTCGCCAAGGTCGCGCCGGTCGTGCAGGTTCTCAATAGCTGGCGGCTCCACGATACGGGTCCGGAGGCCGATCCGCTGAACTCCGGCTATGAGCGGGTTCTGATCGCGCCGGGGGTGGATATGCGCCTCACGCCCAAGGTGCGTGTGTATGCAGACGTCGCCTTGCCGCTCTACCAGCACGTCAACTCCGCCCCGAGCGTGGCGATCGAGGGAACCTCTGGGCAGTTGGTGGCGCCCGCTTTGTTCAAGATCCAGTTCGCTTACGACTTTTAGACGGGGTCAAATCTATCGCGCGGCGGCCGGCCAGCTGCCGCGCGACAAAGCTCGCCCGGCCAACTGTTGCATCGTCGGCGGTTTCGCACTAGAACCGCCGGCTTCACGGAGTTGTCCGATCCTTAGGGATCGTTCGGCCCCCGGATCGCCTGGCCAATGGCATGCCATGGCGGTTCGACCTGCACTATTAGAGGACGGGCCTAAACGGTCCGCAGCAAAATGCCGAAGTTGAAGACGAAGTCGGGCGCCAAAAAGCGCTTCAAGATCACTGCTACGGGTAAGGTCAAAGCCGGCGTCGCCGGCAAGCGCCACCGTCTGATCAGCCACAACGCCAAGTACATCCGCACCAATCGCGGAACCAAGGTGCTGAACGACTCTGACGCCAAGACCGTCAAGTCCTTCATGCCTTACGGCTGATCGACTTAAACCGACCCTATTCCCAGAAACAGGTGATTTAATATGGCGCGCGTCAAAAGGGGTGTGACCACCCACGCGAGACACAAGAAGGTTCTTGAGCAGGCGAAAGGCTTCTACGGCCGCCGCAAGAACACCATCCGCACCGCCAAGGCGGCGGTGGATAAGGCGGGGCAATACGCCTACCGCGACCGCAAGGTGAA
>Ga0116231_10004267_pt1 | contig 29019 bp, 22 predicted proteins | sample S1TSphgellanicum_2_FD_89695 | JGI IMG/M metagenome (GOLD analysis project Ga0116231, IMG submission 89695) | Host-associated microbial communities from peat moss isolated from Minnesota, USA - S1T2_Fd - Sphagnum magellanicum MG | ecosystem: Host-associated > Plants > Peat moss > Unclassified...
AAGATATTTTAAGTTTTTTAGCTTATGGGACTTATTCGTTTAGCTTATAAATATATTCCGCTTTTTTTTTTTTTTGCTTTTTTTAAAAAAAAAAAATAAAAATTTTTTTTAAAAAAAAAAAAAAAAAAAAAAAAAAACTTGAAATTAACAATGGAAGATATGTAATATCCCTTTTTCAAAAAAAAATCTTCATGTAATGACTTTCAATTGGTGTTGGTGTACCACCAAAAGTGGATATAATGTGAGGTGTAAGATGACTGTAAGTTTAAGTGAAAATATAATTTTGGTCTAGACAAGATGAAGGATTTAATTCATGCAATTAACTGAAACTTGTAGATAAAGCACAAGAAATGCATAATAAATATCTCATAATTTTTTGAAGCTTTGCATGAATGAGTTATACATTCTTTAAAATGAGTAAATTACACAAGCTACACTAGTGACCTCAATTATCGCAGTACCTAGCCTAGTTTGGCAACAAGGTGCATATTAAATAATTTTTTTGGTCATTTATTTTCAGTAGTAAAAATAGTAATCTTTTACAAATTCAACATTATTTTTACACTAAGTAATCAAACTAGTGTACTTGAGAGTTTCTTTCAAAAAAATTGCAATTTCAAAAAGTAATTAATTAGTGCCTAACTACGACAGGTTCTACAGGATTGGCATATGGTAGCTAGGTCAAAGCCCTTCCATAGGGTTGGGTTAAGCCTAAACTAGTACCAACCATTTTTTTTTTGCTGACTATAAATAGCCAAAAAAAATTAAAATAAAAAAATCAAAGGCGCTAAAACTGAATGCTGGTTGAGTTTTTCAATAATCAAAATTCGACCAAAATTTAAGAAAATTTGCCATATTTTCTATATTGGTTCAAATAGGCAGCCAAAAATACAGAAAGACATTTTTAAATTTTCACTTTCATATTTAGCTAGAAGCCAAATTTGGCTAAATCTTCCTATTGGATGATCACCACTTTGGCTACATCACAAAATTGATTATTAAAAAAAAAAGAGACATTGTCAATTATGTAAATGTTGTCAACAAGTAAAAAACGAAGACTCGTGTCCTTTTTTCTTTTCCAATCTCCATTTCTTTACGATTGCAAAAGGCTTCAGGAGTAGGTTAGGCTATGATTGAAATAAAGTTTGGCAGGTTTTTTACATCTTTCCAATTTCCTTTTGTCTTTCTCAAAGAAGGACGACGACGACAACAGCACACGCAGCAACGGCCGATTCCAACGGCCCGGTCCGGTCAGTTTGACCGGATTTTAAGGAAAGGAAAGTTGGCCCTCGGGGGCACAAATTGGATTGCAAGTTTGCAGCCCGTTAAGAAAAAAAAAATTAAAAAAGAAAAAAGCAACTGACCCCCACCAGAAGGAACTGAAAAAACTAGGCCAGCTTGATCTTAGCTGGCAGTGACTGCCTTGTCCGGTCACTTCCGGCGGTGACTGTCATGTCTGTTCACCTCTGGCGGTGACATCCGTGTCCGGTCACTTCCGGTGTAGGTAGCTAGTAGCTACACACCCACCTACCTGTTAGTATGATGTGCGCCGCAGCCTTTTAATTTTGCTGGCCAAAAAGAGAAATAAAAAAATTACAAGTGCTAAAATCAAGTGCTAAAATCAAGTGTTTTTTGAGATTTTCAATAACCATAACTTGACCAGAGTTTAAGAAAATCGCCAGATTTCTGTACAGTGTTCAAGTAGGTAGCCAAAAGTATAAAGGATTTTTTTTAATTATTTGTATATTCAGTTTTTAGCCAGTTCTGGCTAAATCTTCCTATGGATCCGATCGCCACTTTGGCTAAATGACAAAATTGACCCCGCCAAAATAAAAACACTGGCACTGCGCAGGCACAGAGCGCGGCTGTCGCTGTCTGTGCATTGAAATCGCAGAATACGTGCGTGTGGGCTTCGAACTTGTCGCTCGGGTCGGGCGGCCAATTCGCAAATCTCCCGCATGACTTACGCAATTTGCTTGCACAGAAGAAGAAGAAGAAGAAGAGAGAATTTGCTTAAGTATACTACTTAATTAAGAAGTACAACAAGTTTCCTCATATCGCCCTTCCCCAGAAGTCGTTTGTCATTTCTCGCACAAGTGGTTTTTTGTTCTTCTGGGGGTGTGGAGGAGTTGGGGATGGGGGTTTGTTTCTAAAGAACGAAGTTGTGGTTGTTTTGGAGTGGGGATCATCGCTTGTCTCGTGGGTACAGATTATTATTATTATGTGCAGAATAATATATAATGTGAGGAGTTTGATATTAAGAGTTTAAAATTTTGTGTGAAAGTTTGGTGTTGGGGTTGGTTTTTGGGAGCATTTTGTTGGGTTGGTGGGAGTAAGTTTGTTGTCTTGTTGGTTTCCTTTTGTTATTTTTTTTTGGTTTTGTGTGTGTGTTTGTTTGCTTTGGGGGGCGGGGGGGTTATAGTACAAGTACAAGAGGTCATATCTAATGTTTGCTGATTGAGAAGAAGAGGGTTCATTGCAATGAAAGCGCATTGAGGTTCTCGCAAAAGTTGTTTCTCTTAGTGTTGAGAGAGAGAGATGTTTGGTGGGTTGTTGTAGGAGTTCGTAGTGTCAGTAGTGGTGGTGTTGTTGTTGTTGTTGGGTTTTTGTTTGGGGTGGGGTTTCATTTATTCATGGGAGGGAGGAGCACCACAACGACTATCATAACGACAACAGTGAAGGGCGAGGAAGAGCAGGAAGCATGGTTCCAGGAGCAGCAGCAAGAAAGGAAGAGCTCTTGTGTGAACGCCGCAGCATGTGAGCCGATCTCGATCCGTGTTTCCAAGCCGACGCAGCAGCAGCAGCAGCAGCAGGTGATGAGTATGTTCGGAAGGCAGAGCTCGGCAATAAGTGTGGGTGGTGGTGTTGGTGAGGCAGAAGAAGAAGAAGACGATGGCGGCGGAGGACAAAGCATTTGTTGCTTTCCGTTGTGGCGAGGAAGATACAACCAACGCAAAGCAGACTCCTTTGATGGAGTGCAACCCGGGTCTACTTTCTCGCGTCTCGACACGGAAAGTTTACGGTCCTTGGGTTGGCGATCGTTGGATGCTGCGGCGCTTTGTTGTTGTGGTTGCTGTGGGTGGCCGAGGAGCAGATCAGGGAAATGGGTTGTGGAAGTACGTGGAATGCAGGAGGTTGTCAAGAAAGCCCATGGCTCTGATGATCGTCTCAGGACTGCTGGCAGATGGGAAGTGGATGTGAACGATGAGTATTTCAAGCCACCACCCATGTGGAAGCAGCTGGTGAGGAAGGTGAAGGCGCAGGTGGTGAGACATCATCATGTTCATGGTGCCTCCTCCAGAAGCGACTGGTTAAACTATGATCCCCAGAGTTACGAGAAGAATTTCGATAACGGCGAATTCCGACAACAGCAATTCTATGCGCCACGATCGCTCCAGGATGAAAACGACGATGATCATGGTGCGAGAGAGGCAGCTCTTCACACCGCTCTTCTTCAACGATTGGCGTCCAGTAGGTCTCAGTCTCAACAAGGCACCACCACCACCACTACCTCCTCTCTACCCTCCCCTGCCCCTCCTGTGAAGTTATGCAAGTCGAAGAAGGAGTTTGAGAAGGCGAAGGAGGATTTTGTCCCCATTTGGCAGAGACGTGCTGCCACTACTCCCATGAAGCTTGATCTTCTCAGACAACAACAACAAAGTGGAGACGAGGAGTAGTAACAAGACATCTTTGTGGGAAAGATGTGCCTCTTTGGATGTGTGTTTTGAGAATGGAAAAAAAATGACAATGTCATTTTGCATCACCCACACCCACCCACCCACCCATTGTCTGAAACCAGAATGTGGTAACAAAAACAGAGAATCAAGTGTGTGCAGAACTGCTTCATGGTCATAGAACTGTTCTGGATTTATGCCCTGTGAAAGTAGTGAGTTAATCTTCTCTCTGGGTTTTTTTTTTCTTATAATGCACAGTGGCACTCATGGGCACTTCCAAGTTTCTTGAAATCTACTTTGACTAGGTGAGGCTTGGAGTTGTAATTCTGTTTCGAAGAGAGCCCTTTGCTTCTGAATCTTTTGTTCTTAGGTAGGCTAGAATGTGGCATTTGGGGCAATTCGTGTATGCTCTGGTCTTATGCCTCTATTTTAGCATATAATAGAATGGTGCAGAGCACTGACTTTTGATATTGGTGATGCTCAAGTTCGGCATCAGCCTAGCAGTAAAATCAGCCTTGTCAGCCTGCTCTTTACCATTGAGTAGTAGTGCACCTTGCAGCTGGACCCTCCTGTCACTACTGGCTAGTTAGTGTGTTCCTGGAAATTCTATGAAGTTCTCGAGGTATGACCTATTTGCATTTTCCTGCATGGATTTCTTCAGTGTGATAATTTGGTTGTGTCATTCTGTTGGGTGGTCAACTGAAGTTCTGGGTTCTCAATCAAGCAGAGAGGAAACTGGGATTGACTGGTTTAGATACAAGCTGAGTCTCTTGGTTTCTGGAGAACTGGATGAGCAAGGAGTTGAGAGAAAGAGAAAGAACATTTTGCAGGGTGCTTGACTAGAAGGTGCCTAGGGTGGAATTCCATTCCTTGGAAAACAAATCAGATATAGAAGGAAAAGCTCGGACTTTCAAGCAACAAGTTTCACCTGCCTGTGTCCACTGCCAGCCTTAGTGCATTGTGTATTAGCAATAGTGGAGGATGGTCTTACATATTCTCATTCCACTTGAAATCCTCTCACAACCAGATTCAGTCTTTGGTGACACCCTGTTTTTTTCTGCTTGTGACCACATCCTTTGTCTTCTTTCTTATCAAAGAGAAAAACTTTTGGTCATGAGAAAATTATTGGCATCATGTGGCATTCTCCTTGACAGAAGCACCCTAGACATGAGCCTTCCGTTCCAGGTATTTCTTTAGACTCTGCTGTCTCTCAGACTTCCAATTTTTTGCTGGATTCAAGCTGTCTGCATTCTACATCTTCAGATTTGATGAACTGAGAGGTTTATGTTGGTAAGCTCTTGACATGGTGGATAGTGCCAGGTCTTCATGAACTCCACATGCAGTGATTGCCATTCTCTTCTTCTACAGAGTTACCAGGTAAATCAAAATCTGAATCATGCACAAGATCTGAATTGCAATGAGATTGTCCATTGAGTACAACCCGATGTGGGATAGACAAAGTCTATTTGGTACATATCAGCATTTTGTCACACTAAACCCTTTTACCATGTTGAAAGCAAAGAGAGAAGACGAAACCACCTTTCCCAATCTCTCTCATGCAACTCAGTTGTGTAGGGGAAGGGCATGTCCAGAGGGGGTTATGTTGTTTGAAGGCATGGCAACAAGGGCAGTAGCCTTAGTTTGAACACTCAAGAACAATATGACCTCGAGTGTGACCTGCCTAGGGCATGTTGATAGGGGGTTATGTGCAAGGTAAAGCCCCAAAGGTGGGGGAATTCTCAAAATAAAAGCCTATGATGAGCCAATACGTTAGTCTGGGCCCTGCATTTGGGAATGTCCACCATCCTTAGGCTTTACCCATTGTAAGTACAAGGTGAAGGTGAAGGTGGTCATGAACCTAAGCACAAGTAGATCGTGAGGCCCTAGGGGGTTCTTATGCCCACTCCTTATGGGTGGGAGGGAACTTAAACCTACAAGTAAGCATAATTTTCCCTCCCATTCTTAAGGAGTAGGTGTAAGATCCCTTCTCTTTCCTAGGAGGAATATTAATGGATATAAGGTGTCCTCCAAATCCGTTCGCAGATTTCTCTAGTGCTTTCTGAGTAGGGTGGGAGCATACCAAAAACTATAAGGAGCCTAGGGCGAGATGGTAGTCAAGTCCAGACCTGCATATTGGGAGGTCTTCCACCCATGTGGCTTACCTATCATAAAGTAAGAAGTGAATCAAACCATAAAGCTAGAGGTATGTAGATCAGAAGGTGGCAGGAGTTGGAGCAATCTTATGCCTACTATTTAGGAGTGGGAGGGATCTATTTATGCAAGTGTGAGATTCCTTGTAAGGTCCCTCCCATTCCTAAATTGTAGGCGCAAGGTGCCTACTCTTTTCTACGAGGGATATTCACATACATAAGGTGCCCTCCAAATACACTAGGAAATTTGTGGGAGTGCTTTATGGATTTAGAAGGCTTTTACATATTTGTTGGGGACAACCACACTTGCTTAGTACAAGCTTCTTATCCATTTTCATTCATACTTTGAATTCGTGGTTGGCATTTGTATGGACCCCAAAAGGTGCCTCCCTTCCCAATAGAGAACTCCAAAACAACTATGCAAAGCACCATTGTGTGTGTGTTCCTTATATTGTTATAGGGCATTTCATGGAAGAAACTAGTTGTCTATGCAAGCACCAATGTGTACGAACATTCCACCTGCACACCCATGAAGGATATGGATTATGGATGGAAATGAAATACTTCTCCACTGGGTTATGATTCCCTAGCTAACCATGTGGTTAGATTAGTTGCTAGTTTTACCACCTACTTACTAACAGCCCGTTAGCTCTTCCTAGGTAATCGTCTACATGCATCTACTTAACTAGTAGCTACCTATTGTCATACTACCTACCTAAATGACCTACAATGTACATGCTCTTGGGGATTGCACCATGTAGAGATCTCATCAATATGTAGGTGCAAAAAACAGATTAGCAAACAATCATTGGTCATATTTTTCAAAGACCCAAATTTCCAATGCCATGCAATTTTCATCAAAATAGTGTGTTGTTTTCAATTGTGAAGGTCTACGACGGTTTGATTCTAATATTTCTATTTCACATGTACGATGTATATAAGAAGGGAAATTTGAGAAGTAAATTGGTCAGTCTTTAGAAAGGCATGTAAGTCTTTAGAAGATGCTGACTGGTTATTTAGTTGTCTCATATAAACCACAGAAGAGATTACCATGGTGCCTTCACCATTCCAGCATCTTCTGGGCAAATTTTCTTTCTTTCTTTCTTTTTTCACTCTAGTGATAACAATATGGATTTTGGGAAATTTCAGCACTTTAAAAGACCTGGCAAGGTAGACCTGGAATAAGTGAACTGACAATGTATGTAGCAACATAGTTTCTAGAACTTTTGGCATTGTGGGTAGCTAAATTTTGAAAAAAACCAACATTTACTGAAAATTAGTTAATTACTGCTAGAATTGTAAAGGTACTATGGTAATTAAAATCCAAGTCACAAGGGAAAAAAAAGTCATTTTGGGGTGTGGTTGAAAAGCCCACAACTATAGTTGTTGTAACAGAAGGAATGTATAGTTTAGTAAATTTCCTAACTGTAAATGGGTCCATGTTGGTAGCCTACTTGGGGAATTATTGTGGATTGCCAAATTTGAGCATCAAGATATGGGCTCTTGCTAATATTGATTATAATTTTTTCTAAAATTTTGAAAGTCTGCACATTGGTGACTTTGATCAAATCATGGTTTGTAAGAAGGGGATTGAAGATGGGTACAAGGTGGTGATGAGCCAAGGATTGGCTTGTTTCATACATGGTTGTCATGGATAATTATTATAATGTTCTAGTGTTTGTTCAATGAGTGGTATTGTCCACAAAGGATTTACACACCAAGGAACTCAAAGACTCCACCCTATTAATTGTTTGGGTTGCCATCATAATTGTTGGGCATGGTAAGAGCAAGGCCACGAACAACCTCAAGGAACTCAAAGCCACCATGTTATTAATTGTTTGGGCTTGGCAAGAACAAGGGCATGAACAACCTCTAAGTTAGGACAAGCCATTGCACTTTTAGCCCTATGATGTGGTGTGTCAAAGTTCATAGTAGTATTGTAAGGCATTTGTATATTACTTTGGAGATGAATTTTATGTGTATTATAAAAAAATATGTCCATGAAAAAAATCTCAAAAAGATTCATAGTGAAAGAAGAATTCAAAAACATAATCAAAGATTTTTTTTTCTAATAAATAAGTTTATATATACATTTCTCAACTGTCAAAAATTTATCATATTTATTAATAAATAAGGGTAAATATTGTCATTCATTTCATTTATAATTAGGTAGCAAAATAAAATCCTGTAAATGATTTCAGGGTTTTGTTCCTAATAACTAACTACAAAGAGTGCTGGCTCCCAAAGATGTTGTGATCTGCATTGAGACGTGACTTAGTATTTAACAAAGTATTGAGCAGATAGTGATCCAAAAGTATCCTCTAGAACTATCTAATGGCAACAAGTTGGTTGTTTATTAATTGCAGGAGATTGTTTGAGAAGCTACAAAATGGAAACAGGCGTGATTGTCAAGTATTCAGGTAGTACAAAATATTAGATATCTGTAAATTGTTGTTGTTAGAAACCCAATTTAGTGCGAATGGGTTTTCAACTTTTTCATGTATATAGGATTATGCCCAATGACTGTCTTTGCGAACTAATCTTTCATGCTAGCATTGTGTGCAAGTTTTTTTGTGCGACTTTGTTAGTTTCACTAGTGTTGAGCACTAATCCAGTAGTGCATGACAGGATGCAAAAACTTTTCAAATCACACTCCTCTTTCGTGCACGCATTTGTGTGCATGTCTTTATGTGTGTGACTTTGTTAGTTTCAATAGTGTTGGGTGCCAATCTAGTAGGTTATGACATGGTGCAGGAACTTCCCAAGTCAATGAATAAGAAGTCAAAGAAGTTGAGGCATGAGAGTGAGGATTGAAAAAGCTATGATTTGTGGGAGGCTACCATGTTGATGACATCTTTCCCGTGCTCTTGCTTGAACCTCAAATGATCTCTTGGGTGGTCAGTGAGATAAATGCCAGATGCAAATTGTACAATAAAGCATAATTGCACTTCTTCAATCAGAGAAACAAATCAAAGTGTCATTCATGGTTAGTTGATTTCTAGACCAAGTTGCTTACAAAACAATATGCATGGTAGAAAGATTGATACAAATAAATTTCCGCACCCTTTGATGAAGACTGCTGGTGCTCTTTAAGAGAGCCCTCAAAACACACACTCCATGGAGAAACAAATGGCAATACCAAACCCACCAGGACATTACAAATATAATGATTTTTGTTCATTGTATACCAGCTTCCAGGAGTAATACAATATGATGGACCAACCTTGGACTGACCTTCTCCCCTTGCCCTTTTGCATTTGAAATAAAATACACCCGAGGAAAGCATCCCACATAAAACCAGGATTTCTACCACCAAAACACAATCCATTTACAGATTTTCATTTACATGCCAACAAGATTTCATGGTATGTACAAGGGTTACTTGTTGTCTATGGCAATATAAATTTATTAAAATCAGGGATGGAAATCAGAGTGCCTTCTAAAACGCATCTAAAACATATTCCCTGCTGCATAAATGCTGCTACTATCATCCGATATGGACAAACCTGGCCTCACAATCGGTGAGGAGCAGGTGGAATGGTTGCATTTGACCCTCTGTCAGTACTTATACTGTGGTAGTTAGTACACCCAAAAGGGTCAAGCCCAAAAATCATCAGACAAGAAGAAGAAGAAGAAATGGAAGAAGGATTTTGAAGGAGTTTTAGGTGGTGATCTGATCCCTAACCTGACATTCCAGCTTCCGAGTTTCCTGACGCCAAACATTGTAACAGTTTTGAAGATTAGGCCAGTCAGATTGTGAAAACGCATACTCCTGTAGCCAAGTAGAGAGAATCAACTCCTGATCAGAAACAGACATGCATAGAATCGCACTCTCCAGAAGCCGCTCTGCATCCGTTTTCTCAAGTGAAGTGAATATTGGTCCGTCACCTCCATGTGTAGCATTGCATAAGAGTGGTAACCACAGTAGCACAAGCTTGAGACGAACATCATGTGAGACTTGTGATTCACCAGCTAGCTCCCTGCAAAGTAGGGCTGAAGAAGAAGAACAAGTTCACACCCACCAAGAGCAACACAACACTCTCTCCTCAAAACCAGTCACACAAATCCAGAAGAAAACATAAAGCAGAAAAAAAACAACAACAACAATCTGCTGGCATCTCCAGCAGACAACCCTAATTGCATTCTAAGCCAAAGAAAAACAACACAAAGCGCATCCTGCATGTTTATTTTTTTGTGCTACAAATACTGTCAAAAAACCACAGTTGCTAGTGTACAATTTGCAAAAGAAAAATCATGCAGTAAAAGTGGGAAGGGTGCAGGGGATGAAAAGAAAACAATACCAGAGAGACGAACAAGGGACTTTTGTACACGGGGACTGGCACATAGTGAAAGCTCTGCGAGAGTGGGTACAGAGCTCCATTGTTGAACTGCTTCCTCCATGGCTCCACAATCTAGAAGCTTCTGTGCCATCCATAGCAGCTCTTGAGCAAGCTTCTCTGCCATTTCACTGTCTGTTGTGTTTGCACAGGAGACAGAGGATGAGGAGGAAGAGGAGTCATATTCTATGCCCAGAATTCGGTTGGTGGGCGTAAGCAGAGGCCAAGGACTGAATGTGATCAACATGTTTCTGGCTATCGATTGCAATTTCACCAATGGTGCAGGGAAGCCAATCTTCGGCAGTAGCACATAACTGCTTGGAAGAAATCGCCTACACCAAACAAACAACACTGCAATTTGCTGTCAAATACTTCACAAACACCAAAACCCTCAAAAAGAACAACAACAACAACAACAAGGGTTGCACAAAGAAGATGAAGAAGGGTTGCAAGAAGAAGAAGAAGAAGAAGAAGGGGTGCAAATAGAAGATGATGATGTAGAAGAAGAAAGGGTGAATGAAGACGATGATGATGTTGATGATGATGAAGAAGGGGTGCAAGAAGAAGGTGATGATGATGAAGAAGAAGAACAAGGGGTGCAAGAAGAGATGGAGAAGAAGATGGGGTGCACCATAGCCAAAGGCCTCGGTGTCGTTGGCCTTCGAGGGATCTTCCGAGTCTGTTGATAGTGCGTGCGAATCCCGCTCCCAGAGCAGTCCTGGTAACAAATTTGTAGCCGACGCCATGGATCTTGTTCTCTTCGATCAATTTGTCAGCCAACGACAGCAAGAACTGGTACTTGCTGGAGGAGGCTGGCACTCTGTTCAACAGCTCCAACAACTGCGCAGCACAAACAAACCCCGAATCCATACGCACTTATTCAACATCAGAGAAGACGACGATCAGAAAGAAGGAAAATTGGGGAAGGGTGTTGAAAAGCTGGAATTCTGCTGCTACTGCAGGAGGGATGATCACCTGAGAAAGAGCTCGTCCAAGTGGGCTGCTGCTGCTGCTGTTGCTGCTGTTGAGTGTCAAGCTCCAGCCATCGGCAGCCACGTAAGGATCCAACCTCGACGGCTGTGTTGTGCCTAGTGTGGCGGCTGCTTCTTCAGCATGCACGCTCAGTTTCTGCAGCATGGGAATGAACAGCGGCAACGGCAGAGCATGTGGTAACAGGAGCAACAGCATCCTGGCCATGCACGCCATCATCCATAGCACCATCATTCCGAGTCCTCGAATCTCCTCCAACAACATGCTGCTGCTGATGCTTCTTCTTCTCATTCTTCCCTACACACTCCTCTTCAGAATCTCTCCACCAGACTCTTCTCTCTCCACGAAACTCTGTGTGGTCAAGAGAGTAGTTCTTAACTGCCAAAGCAACAGACTTCCTTCGATCGATCTTCCAGTTCCCAGAGTGGCAATTTCCAGAACGACTGCTAGTAGCAGCATGCATGGCAGCAAGAAGACGAAGAAGAAGAACCTGACTTGCTGTTTGCTCCCTGATTCTTCTTCCTCTTCTGTCGCCGGCCCGTCGACGGTGGACAGCAGTATATTCCATCATCCGCCGAACCCAATTTCCAACGCCCATTTGGCCAGATGCATGCGCATAAAGACAGAAAAGGTAGGGAAGGCAGGATTCGTACAGATTCCCTCTTGAGAGGTGGTGGATCACTCTCTCTCCCGGGTTTTGCGCAGAAGTCCAGCCCTTGCGTGTCGTGGAGGACAAGGTGGTCTTCTGGCAACACACGGTTTCTCTGCCTCAGGACTTTTCCTCTCTTCTTCTTCTTCTTCTGCTTCTCCTTGTCCTCCTCCTCCTCCTTTGTCTTCTTGTTCTTCTTTCACTTGGCTGTATTTTTTTTAAAATTCCTGCTGCTTTTATTTTGCTGCTTTTGTTAACGGTTGGTTTCTTTTCTCTTTGGTATTGTTGTTGTTCTCCATCATCATGTATGTGTTTGTTGGTTGGTAGTTGGTAGCTCTGAGTGGGAATGGACTCCTCCTCATCTATCTGATCTTTCTACTCTTGCTGCAACAAACAACAGTTTGTAGCATTTTGTTGTCAGCTTGTTGGTTCTGTTTCTTGTTTGTTTCTTCGTCTGATTGCACTACCCACAAAGTTGAAAGTTTAGGTCATACTGTTTTAGCCAACACCCACCCACCGCAGCAGTTGCTATTTCTTTCAGGCAAAGCTCACTCTTCACTGGATTCAATTGGCCAATCTCCTCACTGGATTCAATTGATGCAAGCTCACTCTTAACTGGATTGAAGCACGCAAGTGCAAGCTTCCTCACTGGATGGAATCATGCAAGCTTGTTCAAGCTCCTTGCTGAATTGGATCACCAAGCTCTTCACTGGATTCTGGATCAGGCAAGTTTCAAGTTCTTAACCGGATTGAATCAGGCAAGCTCACTCTTCAATGAATGTGTTTTGATCACAGACAGAGTAGTAGCATATTGCTTCTTCTTATGTCCCAAAGTGGGTGGTGTATGCTAAAGCAGCCATACTGCTTCTTAACAGTAGAAGGAAAACATGCAAAAGGAAAAGGGTTTGAAATTGCTGAAGATCAAAGTCTGTGTCTCATGAAAATTAGCTCAAGAATCCTAGAACCCTAAACATCCCTCTACCACCTTCTTGGTATTTCTAATCTACTGACGCCAACTGGATTCCATCATTGTCTTCCACCCAAAAATAGTGTTTGATGTATGGGACAAACAGTTTCAATCGGGAGTTTGTTGACATCAGAATTGTGAGGGCAGTCATAGTGTTCCGGACCCTCCAGTAGCAAATATCAACAGATTAAGCAGCACACAGGTTCTTGCATTCCTCCTCAAGATTCATGTCTCAAAAATCCAAGGTTTAAGCACACCATATGCCTGTGCAAGTCTGCCAAAAGTTGAGAATGGAGTTGCAATTAAGTCATCCACAAAACTAAGTTGGAGAATTTCAACCAGTGCTTGAGCATCTCTGCTAGCATTAAAGCTCTCTTCACCTTGATGGCTAATCTGAGACTCTCGCACAACATCCTCTGTGACTGTCTCATGCTTCAAGTAGTGCTGTGGTAAATCTTCATATAAGGCAGTGTAGAGCAATGTGACTAGCACCTGTATAACCTTCAGATTTTGCAACTTGTGATTTCTGTATGAATCTTTTGAACCTCTGACGTCAGGAAGAATGTTTTGCACAGAACGCGATCCTTGTTGTGAGAATTTACTTGCTATCATTGATGCCCTAGCAAGGAAGGTGTTGGAGTTAAATCTCTATCAATATTCCAACACTTCAAACTAGTTTGTTGATAATGGTGTTTCCAATATGTTACTAAGAACAAGTATCTCACAAACATAAAGGATGGCAAAGCCCTCCCAAAATCAAGACAATTGGTGGGACTATTCACCTAATGGTTGGGAAGGGAAAACTTGTGATCTCTCTTGGAAAGAACAATGAAATAAAAGTTCTTTATGTGCTTAATGTAAATTCAAACTTGTTATCTATTGGCATTTTTGTTAACAAATATTTTGGAGTGTTATTTAATCTTTTAAATGTTTTTCTAATGGATTTTCAATTTAATGTTGTAGAAAAATAGCAAAGAAAATATTAATGATCTCTACAAAAAAAATTGTATTTCAAGAACTCTTATGCGACTTGATAGCAAGCATTAATGGGCTTACTCAGTTATGGCATCAACACCTTGAACACCTAAACATCCAAAGCCTACATTTTCTATCACAAAAAAGGTTTACCAACAAACATATTGAACATCTCTACTCAAGGTCATCTTTATTAGACATGTACCAAAGCAAGCATAACAAAGAAAAAACCCCTAAAAAAGTTTACATCATGTGAAAATTCGATGTGGCTTATTCACCATCACTTTTCATTTAGGAGTTCGTTATGTTTTGATGTTCATTAATAATTATAGTAGGTTTGGTTGGATTTTCTTTCTCAATTTAAACAATTCATGGTCAAAATTAAACTTTAATTGAAAAGCCCAACAAGGTTTTACACACAAACAAGGGTGGAAAATATACCTCTACTAAATTCTTGAACTTATGTAAAAATCATAGGATAGTTCAACAATTCACCCAAGCTAATATTTTACATTAAAAACATGTTGCAAATCAAATCAACTTAAAATGTTGGAGTATCAAGCAAAGAAGTGGAATATAGAACCTTTATTGAATGAACAAAAAGTCTTGCATTAGGGTAAACATTCTTGTTCATCTATGGGTAAAAACCATCAATACTACAAATTATTTAAACCACTTGAGGATCTTTGGTTGCATCATGTTTGTGCGCATAAACACATACAAGATCAAATGGTCACCCGCATCCTTATGTTGTGTGTTCATTGGCTATGATTTTTGTCAAAATGGTTGTTGTTTTTGTCCAAAGAATAAAATCATCATCTTCAAAGATGTCATCTTTGAAGATGATCATTGTGGTTTTCCACCAACTATTATGGTTAAAGGGTGGGTGCAAGTTAAGGTGGACCACTTTTTGCGTCACACTACAGGTTTTTGCAAAATGTCATGCATTAACATGCCATAAAATCACCATTATGCCAAATTTTCCATTGAATTAAGATTCTCAACTTGAATAAGAAGACATGTACATTAAAAATTATAACATGTATTTTTCAAATATAGAGTATTGAACTTTTGAAATTGAAAATTATGGACTAGTCTTTTGTCTATGGCTTGATACAAATACATTTTTGTTTATGAATTTTGTTTAGGTTATTTTATAGGGACTCAATATATGATATATTAAAGCAAAAGTAACATAAATGCACCAAAAAAATCAGAAAAACTTTAACCCAAAAAAATATATGGATTTTTAAATGTTTTAAAATAGACCTTATTTTCAAAAGTCCATATTATATTCATTTTTTGATGGATTTTTTTTTTAAAACCTCTTTAACATGCATGTTAAAGAGTTATGTAGTTGGGCTTTTATTCACATTTAATATATATTGTTTCATTAACCACATTTAATCCCCCACTTAGACAATGATATCATAGTAAATTACAATTTTAACACTACCAAATGGACTTTTAATGGATTATTCATCTATTGGAATTAGTCCACCTTATTTTGCAACCACCCTAAAACAATTTTAGCTAATGTTAAACCACACATCAACCTTCCTACACCTAAACTTCTTCCATTATTAAAATCAAAAAAAACAAAAAAAAACAAAACTTCCATCTCCGAGTTTTGCTCAAATGATGTGGCTCACTTCTTTTCAAGTGTCAAGTTAGGTGTCAAGCAACGTAAAACAAAAGGCCCAACAAGCACTAACTCTTCCTAAAAAGGAAGTGATCCAATTGCACCTTCCAGTATGGCTACCTTAGCAACATGGCTTGCCAAAATCATCTCAGATATGAAACCATATCTTTATAGGACATGTAATATTTCTTTATATATCGTATCCGTTTACTCGGCATTTTGGCTCGAATCGTAATAATTTTGTTTTGGACATCGAAGGTATAGCCTAGGAAAGTAAAACAATTATTGGGGGCATGTTACAAAGATTTAATTAATCAATTAGGTATTCGTAAATTAAAAACTCGTTAGTTTTTTCTTCATTTCTTAGACAAATTTTGTTTGTAAGTATTCATCAATAGGGCCAAGTGGATCAATGGTTCTTCTAATAAAAGCTAAAACATTTAAGGTCGGGCCATCCTTAGTTGAATAGAACCACCCACATGGTTTTGAAACATGCACTATTTCCTACTTTTATTAATCAACAACTTATGAAGAACCACTCCACTAGAAAACCAACTTTGGAAGTTTTGTTTTTTTTTCATTGAGGAATGCATATTAGAGTAGGAATGATAGTTAACATTCCCCATATATTTGATGATTTTGTGTTACATTTAATTGAAGTCCCTATTAAAACATGTTACATATAATGAAACATCTCAAGTATCAAAATGAGTTGATGTAATGGAAGGGGAAATGAGTTCCATCCATAAAATAAATATTTGGTATCTAATGGATCTTCCACCAAGTAAGAAATCCATTCACTACTAGAATATTTGGTTTTTCAAAGGTTTCAAATTAACTAATTAGTTCTTTTCTATTAGTGGACATGTCCATTTTGATTAAAGGCCCGATGCATGTATTTTTTGACCAATCAACTTGACTAGAATGATTTATTTGACCAATACATCTAATCAAGTTAGACAACTTTAATCAAAATGGTCAATGGGTTTCAATCAAATGGGACATCTAGTCAAATTAAACATAAGAAATTGACATCATTAGTCAAAATGACCAATTTTTTTTAGTCAAGTGTAACATCTTATACCTATTACATACCTCCTACCTCCCACTTATAATATTACAACCTACTTACCTATCTACCAACTCACCTACCTACTTAAATGTACTACCTACCTACCAACCCACCCACCTACCTAGATGTAATATTTACCTACTTACATATTACCTACTTACCTACCTACCTATCTAGATGTATTACCTACCTATCCACCCATTTATAACCTAGTTAACTATTATCTACCTACCTACCTACCTATCTACCCACCCACCCACCCACCCACCCACCTAGATGTAATACCTACCTACTTACCTATCTAGATGTATTACCTACTTATCTACCTATCCACCCACTTATAACCTACGTATGTATTACCTACCTACCTACCTACCCACACACCTACTTACATACATGTATTACGTACCTACATACCCACCCACTTGCCTATTTACTTACCCACCCACCCACCTACCTACCTACCCACCTATCTCCTACAACCTACCTACCTTCATACCTCATAATCTTGTAGTGATATGTCTAAATAAACATGTGAAAATAAAAAAAATGATAAAAGTTGAACACATTTTGATGGTGTGATCCATTAGTTAAAGACATGGCTTATCATTAAGTCAAAGGTTCAATTCCTAACATTATAACCTATGTACATGCTTAAGGGGTTAATGTAGATAAAATAGGCTAATTAAGATATATTAGGTTAAATTAAAGTAGGTCAAGTACGATAGGGTAAGCTAGGCTACCACTTACTTCAACCCTTTTTTTTACGACCTACCTACTTACCTACATGCCTACCTACTTGCCATAATTTTATTTTTTATATGGATAGAAATTTGAATAGTCAAAATGACCAGTCAAATGGTCCATACTCTACTAGTCAAAAAACCCACCCCAGTCACATTAGACATGTCATAATTGACTTGTCTAAGATGATTAAGTGGTTTTTTTTATGCATGTTCAAATTTGGTACTTTTTTCACTATATTTGCTAATAAAAAAAACTAAGTTTTCTAATAGTGATTACTACAAAATGGGTTTATAAAATTAAGACCCGTGTTGATGGAACTACAATGAAGCTCAAAGTACAATTAATTGTTCATGGTTTCCAATAATGTGCAAGTGAGGACCTTGATAAGACTTATGCACCTATAGCCAAATACAACATTTTTCAAACAATCACAACACCAAAAAACACAAAGGTTGATTTTTTTTCTTTTGAATGTCAAAACTACCTTTGTAAATCTATGTGAATTAGTTGAAGAGTTGTTCATTTAACAACCTGAAGGTTTCAAAATCAAGGGGCAAAAAGGGAAATTTTGCAAGCCATTAAAAGGTGTTCTATAAGCTATAATAGGCCCCTTGAACTTGATACATTGAAATATATAGATGATTGTATTAAAAATCAAGGTTAGAATTAAAGGTTGGTAAATATCAATGATTATTATTTCAATGATCAATGCATGATCTTATATTTAGTCCTATATGTGGATGACATATATCTCACTAAAAACTAAGTTTCAAAGTTGGAATGACTTCGTACAAATATCAAAAATAGTTTGAGATGACTTATTTAAGTTTTTTGCGGCTCTCCTTCAGCATGGAGTACTTGTTTCACCTAGGAGGAATTGTAATCACCCAACATGGTTACACTACCCAAATGATCAAAAAAATTGTTTCCTCGTAATGTAATGCATTTGATGAACCCATGCTTCCAAGCTTGAAGCTTAAGGTCAACATGGAGTCTTTAGTAGTAGATATCATGTATACCAATGCATTTTCCTCCAACACAATTTGAAATTGTTTGCGGTCCATATTAGCAATTTTTTTCACCAACCTCAAGTTTCATTTAAATGCTACTAAACACATGTTTCAGTATATCAACCTAGCTATTATGGATTTCGAGATATAACATTGATGAGGGGAGAAAATTATTATATCTAAATAATTAACCATTGATTAGGCTAAGGATCTACAATATATAAAAACTACCTTAAGGTACATATTCAAGCTTGGTTCAAGTCCCATCATAGGTGGGGAAGCAAGAAACAACCTTGCATTGTTCTATCATCTATAAAAGTGAAGTACATGGTTGTTAGTAGTGGAGTGAAAGTGACTCCTTGGTTGAAGAGGTTTCTTTCCAAGTTGCAAGTTGTGGATATAACAAAACCAACATAATTGTTATGTGACAACATAAAGTAATCAAAATCTTATAAAACCCAAGTTTGTTTCATGACCAAACCAAACATTTAACAATTTACCATCATTTCATTAAGGAGAAAGTAAAAGAGAAGGAGATTGAAATTCATCATGTTGCTTCATCAAATAAATTGGCTAACATTTTGACAAAGCCCTTGAGTTGTAAATTGTTTGAAAATCTTAAAGTTGAATTAATACTAGTGTTTACCTTATTTCCATAGATCATCGTATGCCATAATATTCTAGTTGAAATTATAGGTTAGGAAAACAATCATCCATGTTAATGTAGCTAGGGTGCAACAATATTTGTGGCACTTGTCTAAGTTGATGACTATGGTTTTATAACATTAAATACTTGAAATATTTTATTTGAAACCTTAACCGAGCTATAAAAGTGGATCTAGGAATTTCGTGGTGCTCAACATAAACCAAATACCTAGGAAATATCAATGCACACAAATATCAATGATGCCCAACCATTCAATAGATTCACAAATGAAATGAGACAAAGTGCAATTCACATGTTTCAAATGGCATAACAATGCATGAAATATTGGTTCATACAAATGAAGCTAGATGTGATGAATGAACAAATCATTTGGGGGGGGGGAGTTGATTTGCTTTAATAAAAGCTAGAACATTTACATCTAGCTCTTGGCAAGCATCTTGACTTTAATGATTGAAAGACCTAAATCGCCTAAAACCAATAATGTGTTAGTCAATGTAGTAGTTGTGGTTACCATTCATAGTCAACAACTAGAACAATAGGTGTTTAAAGAAAGAGAGTTGGTTAAAGTTAAAGGAGCTAAAGATTGGCAACAAGAAGAACGTTTACAATATTCATTTATTGAAACTATTAAACAATTATAAAATGGTGAAATTGATAAACAACGTACTATCATCAATGAGGAGTGATTGTAGAATAATTGGGTTGGATTACCTGATAATTCTACTACAATTCAACCAGTTGAAAATAATTGAACCAATGATGCAAACCAATAACCTATGATTTCAAAACATGTTACAACAAATAGACTTTAGAAGAAATTATAAAGGACATTAATAAACAAGTCTTGGAGACCAAGTATACATTAAATTTGGGTCAATTGTTGTGAATGATCCCTGATATCAAACGTTACATTTTTAACATGGCACCATCAAAACTTGTTTTACCAAAATCGATAGTTACTTTAGTTGCCATTAATCATCAAATGGTAGTGATATAGGTTCAAGTAGGGAAGAATTTTATTGAATATGTATTTCTAAATGGTGGTTTTAGAGTTACTATCATTATGGAAAAGTTGAGAGTGCAGGTAGGTCTATCAAAACCAAAACCCACACCTTATAACCTACACATGCATCATAAGAAATTACAATTTTTTTAATTGGGAATTTTGGTAAAAGAACCCCCCCATATAGTTTTTTGCCCCCATGTCCAACTTGACAAAATGTCATTTTGGACAAGTTGATTTGGACCTAACCATTTTGACTAAGTATTTTTAGCTGGTTTTTGTGATTGGGGTTTTTTTATTGAACGATTATAATATAATTTGGGCAGCAACCAAAATATATATATTATTTAAATTTTTAAATAATAAATATGAAAATATTAATTAATTGATTACCCTACCTACCTTACCTACCTACTTACTACCTATCTATTTAATTAATAAACCTAATAATTAATGCCAAAAATTTATTTATTTATTTAGCTACCAACTTTATGTCTTGGGCCTAAGCTCGGCCACTTAGCTTAACCACCTAGGCTAGACCAAGCCATTTAAGCTAGGCCCCTAAGTTAAACCAAGTAGCCTAGGCAAGGTGGTCTAATAGTTTTTGCAACCTAGGCTACCTAATTAGATCACCTAAGTAGCCAAGGTACCCTAAGTTGCAAGTGTGAGAACTTGAACTCCTCACCTGCACATTGAGGAGTCAAATCCTTAACCATTGCACCATCACCCCAAAAGATGATTTTTTTGGACAACATATTTGTAATGAACATGATTTTGGACCAACATATTATAATCAACTTCTGTGAATTTTTTTCAACATGCATATTATACTAAATGAACTTGACTTTTTTTACACTACTTACATAAATAGGTAGGTTATAGGTAGGGTAGCCTAAGTATGTAGGAGGTACCTATTAATAAATGCATGTACATAGGTAACATGTAGGTTATAGTCTATTAGGTCTTATAAGTACCTATAGGTCTATGTTTATACCTACCTAGTAAATTATTTATGCTTATGTTGTTTAGTAAGTTATGTAGGTACCTACCAACCTATTAATAGACCTAACCTATGCATATGAGGTAGGTAGCCTAGCCTATTAGGTCAGTCTAGACTTAGGCTACCTACGTAATAGGCCTCAATGATGTAACTTAAGTTAACTACATACTTAGTAGGATTAGGTAGCCTAGGTTAAACTATGTACCTACCTAGTAAGCCTATGTGGTTACATACCTAATAGGTTTAGGTAGCTTAGGTTAAGCTACATACCTACCTAGTAGGCCTAGGTGGTGTAACCTAAATTAACTACATACATATAGGCCTACGTAGCCTAGGTTACTAACCTAGTTAGTAGGATAGGCTACCTATAGGTAATTAATAAAAATAATTTAAAATGATTGATGAATTATTATAATTTATAAATAAATAAACAATATCAATAATTAATAATTGATTTTCAAGGAATTACTAAATATTATATATTAAATAATGATTATTTACTACTAATTATTGATGATTAGTTATTTAATATTGATTATTTACTATGAATTAATAATTATCAATTAATATATAACAATTTTTATTAATGAAATATCTGCTAAGGAATAGGTTGAATTTGTTGATTTTTCATTCATTGTATTAGATAATAAAGTAGAATCTTTGGAGTTCTTATTTATTAATTTACCTCTAAACTCACATTAGATAGGTATAAGTTAGGATATTACTTTAATATCAAGTACCCCCCATGCCTTGGAGGTATTCACAACACCCATAACAACCTTTGAAAAAACTTGATTGATAGAAAACTACAAAGCTAACAAGTTTTCAAATTTTGAACCAAGCTGAACCTGTAGAGGAACCAAGTGTTGAACTTATTGAAAGAGCCATCAACCAACTAGTTGCAGAAGTCCAAGCTAACTTAAGACTTTGAGCTAGCATTTCAAGGGTGAAATGTAGTTTTCAAAGGGGGATAATGTTACCCAAATTTAAGCAACATGTGACTTAATAGGTTGAAAATGTAAATAGGTTGTTAAACTTAACATGTGATTTAACCTATTATTTAACCTAACTTGTAACATTAACCTAACCGGTTACTAAACTTAGTAGGTAATATTATACTAAGTTAAGAAGACAAGTTGACAAGTTAATCAACCAATAGTTTACAAAACGGGTGACAAAACAGGTAATTAAATAAGGTGTAGTTTTTTGAAATTTTGGAATGTTAGTCTAGGTATTAGCTAATGATTATTTAGAATGGCTAGTTATGATTTTTATATTTTGGAATAACTAATATAAAACTAGGAGGATAGACATGTTTGAAGACTTTTGATTTCATTTATGATTGTATGTTTCATTCCTTCATTTTGGGGAACATGAATCATTTTCTTTTAGACAACTTACTTCAAACTTTTTAGCAAATTGTGTACATGTTAGTTTAAGATTGTAGTTATTTTTAGTTTTGTTAGCTTTTGCATGTACTTGTTGCTATTTAAAAAATGTATTGCTATAAATTTAGAAGTTGAACAACCTTAATGGGAATGGGAATTAATAGAAAAACATGTTAAAAGAGTTGACCTACTTTTTCCATTGGATTTAATCTTTGGATAGACACACCAAGCAACTGATCACACTAGAAATCCATGATCGACATAAAGCCCTCTATTATGAATACAAAAAAATCATGTCCTTGGAGGAAACTAACTTTCGGTATGCTACCATTTAGTCTTGGTGGTACTCATCTAGAGCTATAAGCAAGGGCACCATTATGAGTTCAACAATTGGCTTGGCTTCTGGCACTTTTGTGTGCAACAATGGGAAGGCTTCATGTTAGATGTAAGTTCTTCTAAATTACTCCATTCAAATTTTATTTTCCATCTATCCTTCTTGAATTTTAACTTCATTCCTTTTGGGTGTTTATAAAAAAATTCTTTGGAGGAGGAAGTTGATATGTCGACTTATAATTTATCCGAAACAATCCATAACATTTGGTTCCAACAATCTAACAATAAAGGTACTTGTTTTTTTGCCGCAATGTTCGACAATTATGTGTGAACATTTAGGCAGTCCTCATTGTATTATGTCTTCTTACAAGGAGGTGCATCTAGGATTGGTCCAGACAAAAATGAATTACACTTGCATAGGTCTAATTACTCTTGGGACCTAGTCCAAATTGTTGTTACAGTTGCCAAGTACACCTCAAGCTCTAGTCTTTCCTCTAGATATCGCATTTGGAAAGTGAAAAAGTGTTTGGATTAACCAAATGCAAGGCATACCTTCCACCTAGGTTATAAGTAGATTCACATTAACATGATTAGATGAACTTTTCTTGTCCAAAAGTGGCCAATTTAACGACTTTAATCAACCGATCGTTAGTTGTGGATGTGGGGGAGACTAGCAGCCCTAATCTTGTTATCACCCATAATGGTGTGGAGGTATTTGAATACCTATGTGGGAATGACATTTGGCAAATTGAATGTTGTCCCCCAAAGTCTAGCAATCATTGTTCAGTGTTGCAAAAAAAACACTAAACACTATTGTAAAACTAGAATCATTTCAAAACAAATAGATCATGTGGTATTTTAGCTCCTTGTTATGTTGGTTACTGGTTTGCAGCCAAAGGTATATCAATTGAATTACATAAGCTTTGGTTTTGTCATGATGACCTTTTGTGTTGTGTGGGAAGGACAAGTAGGAAATATGTGTTTGACACGCTAGTCTTGCCTTCCTTATGGCATGTGTAAGCAAGGACTGATCTCACTCAAATTGAGGTGGTCACATTCGACAAGGTTAGTTTCTTGCTCTCGAAAAAGCCAAAATGTACCCTTGTCAATCAGGTTAAAGATGACAATCTTGCACCCATGAACCAACCTTCCACATGTACCCCTTAGAATATCTTTGGTGATGGTCTTTTTACCCATGTCTATAAGCCATTAGATCCAAATGTTTGGCCAAAAACAAGGAATGGGAAGAAAATTCATCATCCCAACATGTTCAAACTATCCATTCTATAAGAAAACAAGTGGGAGGCAGGACGAACTCTTGAAGCCATATTATTAATTCCTTCAAACATTCTTCCTTTGAGATATGGACAAATTTATCGCCTCCTTTTAGGACTACCAGACAATTGTAAGCAATATGAGGTAATAATTAGTGATAACTTGGCTTGCAGTTGTGTGGATTTTTCTTCCATGATGCCTAGGTCCTTCGACAAGTAGGGGTTGTGGGTGCCATGTAAAAACTTGTATTACATTTTGCAATATGCCATGTATGTTGGGATCAGAGAACCATTCATACACTATCCATCCTGGAACTGGAATGAGGTTAATAGATTACTAGATTGTGCCAAAATTCTAGATGTAAATTAAGTTGCAATGTCATTAGATTTAGGTTTTAAATAAGACTATTATGGGTTTTGTTCTTTTGGAATGCATTTTACTGCAAAAATAAAAATATTTTTCAACATGATGTGTGTAATGCACTATTCATTAATTTTTCAAACATTTTCCCATTCCATCATTATGTGGACATCTTACCCTTGAGTTATTGTGTGATTTAATTTAACTTACACAAGTTATTGTTTCACCTTTTTGCATTGTAATGTAGCTCCTTCAAGTTTCACCTTTGACACCTTTTTTCTAGATGAAGTTGGACATGAAAATTGTGTGAGTCTAGTATTTCCATTCGTTGTAACTATTTTGGAATTACTTTCATCCAACAAATTCATTTACTTCCAATTATCATCCAAAAAGTTCATTTGTGTTCCACATTCATCCAAATATTTCATGTTTTTTATAACTATCATTCATGTACATGTGGTTTTCATCCGATTTAATTGTTTTGGAATTAATTTCATCCATACATTTAAACTTGACGAATATTTCATCCAAACATTTTGTCTACATGCAATTATCATCCAAAAAATTCATCTACATGCAATTATCATCCAAAAAGTTCATTGATGTTCCATTTTCATCCAAACATTTCATCCAAATTTTGACTTTCATCCATGTACATGTGGAAAAAATAATTCCACATCATTCTTATGTGGCATAGGGATATTTTAAGAATATTTTATCCTTGTCATTAGAATATTCCAAATATATTTGTTCTTGTTCATAGTATCATGTTCACACGCTCATGTTCACATTCACGCTCGCATGCTCAATTCCTAGCATCATTGGAGAAGGTAATCCGTGAGAATAATTAACTAATAAAACATAAAGAGGGAAAATAATAACATTATTTTATTTTTCAAAAGTTAACGAAAAACAAAAATATATATCAAGAAGAGAACCAATGAGATTTGCAAACCACAATTGGAGCAATCATAATCTCCCATAAAAGAAATTACATAGTGGTAGTTTGCCAAACAAGAACATAGCAACATAAGCCAGGAAAGTAGGGAAACCAATCCTAGAACCTAAACACTTCAAGGATGCACACAAATAACAACAAAATGAATGTTATACATATAGGACCAAAACAAGTTGTAAATAACTAAAAATGGTAAGAACCCAAACACTTTAAAGATGCACACAAAAAACAACAAAATGAAAATAATAAATATAGGACCAAAATAGAAGTTATAAATAAATTAAAAGTCCAATTGCAAATGCACATAAAAAAAGCCTCCATGTTGTGAAATGAACAAGAAATACTAAAATCAATGGTTACAATCTAAATTTTAACATGTGGTTTTGATTTGACTAGGTGGCAAAATGTGAATGAAAACCAAGATCCAATGATCAATCCAACAATAGTTGATACCATCCAACAAATTACACAAAACATATTTCCTTTTGGACATTGGGATGAAATTAATCAATGATCCATATCATCTTAAAATTAAAGCACAATTAAACAATTTGATATCAACAAATCCCCTATAGGCACCTATGATAGAGTTTCCAATGTGATCAAACGGTTGAAAGAAGATGTGGATTCAATGAAAACTAATGATATTAAGTAAAAGAATGTCATCAATTTATGGTTGAAAATCAAGGATGTGAAAACATATTTTAGGATTAATATTGGTTGTTAACATTTTTTTGTGATAACATATATTTTATTTTGTCTTAATATTTTTGGTTGTTGATTCACTGAAGGATGGTATTATTTCAAAAAGAAACACCATTCTGCTCTTGAAAAATGACTCGACATCTACAAGCCTAAAATGCTTCAACACAACCTTGATAATGGACTTTGATTCCATTTGAAAATCAAGAATTTTTTTATCTAACTATGGAATTCTTTTCAATTTGCTACAAATACAAAGGCTTTTCTTGATCTTTTCATCCTTCATCATGTAATGAAGCTTTGTCTATCCAAAGTAAAATTTATTATGTGCTTCATGTTTCATGACTACTAGGTTTTGCAACTTTATTCATTGTTCTTTTAAATATTTACTTCTTGAAATAGTCATTACAATTTGTGTGTTCCCTATATGTATACCTTTCATAATCTATTTGATGTTTTCTTTTGATTCCAATTCTTTGTTGTCTTATGAAACATGATACATATATTTGTAATTCTTTTGTTTAAACCTTTTTTTTTTGCTTAAGATCACTACTACATATTGTGCCTTTTTGTGAAGGGCAAAACAAAAAACTTGAAGGGTTTGCAAAGCGAAAACAACTTGCCATATTTGCGATGCGACACGCATCGCACCTTGTGGTGCACCACCCATCGCTAATTTATAATGTACCTTACAATCATCACAACACTTTTGTGACATATACCACAAAGAAAACTTTGTGACCTGCTCAGTCTCTGTCCACCCTAGCGATATTCCACACTTCGCAACGTTTAATCATACTCAAAACATCGCACATTTTACAATACAAAAAATATCGCTAAAAACTTTGAGAGTCACAACAAATCGCAAGCTTGCATTATTCGGCACCTCACAGTTTGCGTTTGAATATGTATCGCAAACCTCATCACAAATTTTTACAAAACTTTCCGGTGGTGGATGTATCGCAAGTTGCGATGTGCGGTAGCTCGCAAAATAGTGAAAGGGTTACTGGAAAAGGCATTTTCGCAAAAGGTTTCGCAATGTCATCTGATTTATCACGGTCTTTTTTAAGTCGCAAAAAATCTCGGTGACATTGAGGTAGTACATGCGGTAGTGCAAAGGACAGTAGTACAAAGTTCCCAGAGGGCCTACTTGCAAAACTATAAAGGTTGAAATTGTTGTGAATAGTTCCATTGTGTCAGGATCCCATTAGCATTTGCGATTTCTTCAAGAGAGAGCTCAGGAGGAACGAGAGGGTTGGCAGAGACGCGAAGGAGGTCTAGGAATTCAGTTAAGGTTAACAGTAGTTCACGAGATTTTTGGGTTTAGGGTTTTGAAACCTTTTTGCGTTCAGAGATTTCAACTATGGCCGAAGATTTGGAGGCCATACCTTCATCCTTGTCAGTGCAATATCCGACTACTAGGGAACTACAGAGCAGATTGAGAGATATTTTGAGAAGGATGAGACTAGAGCATTTGTATTTGATTCCTTAGGACATATAAGATGGCACTTACCTTGATTTCTATTATGGGAGAGTAGATCCAAGATTTTCTACAACAGTGAGAGGTAAACCAGTTGAATGGGACTTGGAATTTGTAGGAAATTCATTTCAATTACCTTTGGAGGGGCATGGATTTTTGTCACAGAAGGATCCTTTGCTTGAGAGGTATTTTGCACAGGATAAAGTAGTCTCACATGGTTACAAGATCTCATAGTGCAAGGATCCCGAGCTGATGATGTTCTTTCATTTTTTGATACCAATTCTCCATCCCAAAAAGCCTAGTTATATACCAGTAAAGTGGGCTAATACTGTCATAGCTTCGTGGTCAGGAGAAAGGGAGATCGATTGGGCTTTCATCATGCACAAATTGATACAGGATGAGGTTAGAGCATTGGGGCCTAAGAAGTTGTGTTATTTACCCAATTATATGGCTCAACTCTATGCTTATGGGAACTGCCAACTAGTAATAGAGAGGCATCACAGAGTTATGGTTAAAAAAGTAATTAAGGAAGTATATGGTACTTTAGAGGATGAGCTCACTGATGAGGAAGAGGCAACTTATGAGGAGATAGAGGAGGAGAGCACTAAGGTACCATTGGAGGATTATGGTGAGACTAAAGGAGGAGACCATAGTTTTTACATGAGTTCAGATCAGCCACAGAGTACAGATATGATGGAACCTTTGATGGTAGCAGCAGTAGTGGACTCACATGTTTCTAAACTTCAACAGAGTGGGACAAACACTAGAGGATTGGTTAGTGCTTTACTGAATCTAGGAGAAAGATAGGAAGAGGGACAAGGACAATATAGACTAGACTCTAGGGTCGAATTAGTTATAAGGACAAGGGATATGGAGACTCAAACAGACTAAGGGAGTGAAATCCAAGGAGGAATGGGGACAACTTAGATTCCCATAGACTGTATGGATACAAGAATGGAGCAACTGTATCCAAGTCCAGAGCTGGGTGATGAGGAGGAGGAAAGGTTAGTTGCAGCAGAAGTTGAAGAAGAGGAAGGGGACTATGTCCAACAGCCTCAACTAGAGCCAGATCCAGAGCCATTAATGGAGGAGGAACCATTGGAGGTAATGGCCAGAGAATTTTTACCACCAAAACCTACTCCTGAACAGAGGTATGAGGCATACTTAAGGAACAGGAATGCCAACATTATACAAAAGGTGGCTGGAATGTTAGAGCTAGATGATCTAGAAGATATACCAAGGGCAGTAGCTCAATTGCAATACTATATACATGGACATTATACATGGTCATCATCCACCTTAGAAGTTGTAAACACAACCTCTGGTTTCTCACCTAGAATAGAACAGGACTGTGGCACATATGTGACAACAAGTGACCACTCCTCTGGGTCTGGGGGATAAGGAAGATAAAAACATTGCTCTGCATGACTAGGAAAAGTAAATGGCTCTGAAGTTTCCCAATGAGATGGCTAATAACTAGTGGCAGATGTCTTTAACCGTGTGTGTCCGCACTCATCCTGAACTACAGTGCGATTTGCACCAGCAAGGTTCACTTTAAACCACTTGCACTTAAACACATACTCTTCAAACTTTGAATGTGCATCATAAGATACCACCAAGATCTCTTCCAGCTTTCCATA
>Ga0116231_10004268_pt1 | contig 29018 bp, 24 predicted proteins | sample S1TSphgellanicum_2_FD_89695 | JGI IMG/M metagenome (GOLD analysis project Ga0116231, IMG submission 89695) | Host-associated microbial communities from peat moss isolated from Minnesota, USA - S1T2_Fd - Sphagnum magellanicum MG | ecosystem: Host-associated > Plants > Peat moss > Unclassified...
ACCGCGATGCAGGATGTTCATTATGTCTTGCATTCGCCGCAAGGCGATACTTATGCCGATCTCCTCTTCACGATGATCGAGCGGTTGCAGAAGCGCCCGCCTGTCACCTACAGCACATTTCAGGCTCGCGATCTCGGCGGCGATACCGCCGGCCTTTTCAAGACGACCGTTCGTGAAGCTTATGAGCGGTTTCGTCCGGCTGCCATGCTGGTCGGCGCATCTTGCACCGCGGAACTCATTCAAGACGATCCGGCAGGATTGGCGCGTGGTCTTCACTTGCCAATTCCAGTTGTGCCGCTCGAACTTCCTGCCTATCAGCGCAAAGAAAATTGGGGCGCTGCGGAAACCTTCTATCAGCTGGTGCGGACATTAGCTGGCCCTCATGCATTGCCGCCCGGCAGCAAGCGGGCACCTCGCGCAGCAAATGTACGGCCACGCTGCAATTTGCTTGGTCCCACTGCGCTTGGCTTCCGGCATCGCGATGATGTCGAGGAAATCACACGGCTTCTTTCGCGGATGGGTGTGGATGTTCACATTGTTGCGCCGCTTGGAGCGACGGCTGCCGATCTTGCGAGACTAGGCGAAGCCGATTTCAACGTGGTGCTTTATCCGGAAACCGCTGGCGTCGCTGCGACATGGCTGCAACGTGCTTTCGACCAGCCGATGACCAAGACCATCCCCATCGGTGTTAATGCGACGCGTGCTTTCGTCGAGGAAGTGGCGAAATTGGCAGGTGTCGATCCTGCCCCTGTGCTCGAGGGAAGGCCGGTTCATTCCAAATGGTATGCGCGGTCGGTCGATTCGACTTATTTGACCGGTAAGCGTGTTTTCATCTTCGGTGATGCGACGCACGCGGTCGCCGCTGCCCGCATCGCATCGGAAGAACTGGGCTTCACTATCGCCGGGCTTGGAACTTACAGCCGGGAATTCGCGCGCGATGTCCGCGAAGCGGCGGCTCGTTACGGTGTCGAAGCGCTCATAACCGACGATTATCTTGAAGTCGAAGCAGCGATTGTGTCGCTTCAGCCGGAGCTCGTTCTCGGTACGCAGATGGAGCGGCACGTCTCAAAACGTCTTGGTGTTCCTTGCGCGGTAATCTCGGCGCCGGTCCACGTGCAGGATTTCCCAGCGCGCTATTCGCCGCAAATGGGCTTTGAAGGCGCGAACGTTATCTTCGACACCTGGGTCCATCCGTTGATGATGGGTCTTGAAGAGCATTTGCTTGCGATGTTCCGCGATGATTTTGAATTCAATGACGCCGCCGCGCCTTCGCATCTGGGTATGCCCGCAAGTGTCCCGGCGGAAACGAAAAATGAGCGCGTAGCGCCAGCGTCACCCGCGCCTTCCGAGGCGGTGAAATCTTCCATTGTCTGGGCCGCTGAGGCTGAGACTGAATTACGCAAAATACCCTTTTTCGTTCGCGGCAAGGCTCGGCGGAACACCGAAAACTTTGCACGTGAGCGGAATGTACCTCTCATCACGATCGAGACGTTATATGATGCAAAAGCGCACTTCAGCCGCTGACGTAACGCCTGTCCGCGTCACGATCGTCACGCTCGATAGTCATCTGTCGAATGCGGCGGCGAGAGCCGAGGCCCAGCTTCGGCGTGAGTTGCCGGGACTTAAGCTAGAGGTGCATGCCGCCGATGAATGGGCGGGAGATCCGGCGGCGCTTGAGCACTGCAAAACCGCATTGGAGGAAAGCGACTTCGTCATCGCGACGATGCTGTTTCTGGAAGATCATATCCGCGCTGTTCTGCCGGCACTACAGGCCCGGCGCGACTCCTGCGATGCTATGCTTTGCGGCATGTCGGCAGGCGAGGTCGTCAAGTTGACGCGTATCGGTAAATTCAACATGAGCGAGGAGGCAGTCGGCGCCATCGGTCTGTTGAAAAAAATGCGGCCGAAAGCGAAGACCGGCTCAAGCGGTCTTGGCCAGATGAAAATGCTGCGCGCATTGCCGAAAATGCTGCGCTTCATTCCTGGCAAAGCACAGGATGTGCGCTCCTATTTTCTTGGGCTCCAATATTGGATCGCCGGTTCCGAGGATAATCTCGTCAATCTCGTGCGTATGATGATTGATCGCTATGCATCTGGTGAACGTGCGCATCTGCGCGGCCGGTTGAAAGTCGCCGCGCCCACCGATTATCCAGATGTCGGGCTTTATCATCCGCAAGCACGCTCCAAAATTTTTGAGCGGGTCGAGCATCTGCCGCGCGGCGGCGCGGCTGGCACTGTCGGCCTCCTGGTTTTGCGCTCATACGTTCTGGCAGGTAATGCTGGCCATTACGATGGCGTGATCGCCGCGCTCGAGGCTAAGGGCTTGCGCGTCATTCCGGCCTTCTCCGCTGGATTGGATAACCGCCCTGCGATTGAACGTTATTTCTTACAAGGCAACCGGCCGATCGTTGACGCTGTCGTCTCGCTGACTGGTTTCTCTCTTGTCGGCGGCCCGGCGTATAATGATGCGCGCGCGGCGGAGGAAATTCTAGCTAAGCTCGATGTTCCTTATATCGGAGCGCATCCGCTCGAATTCCAAACCATCGAAAAATGGCAAGCTGACGCGCGCGGCCTGATGCCTGTGGAAGCGACGATGATGGTTGCTATCCCGGAGCTTGACGGCGCCATTTGGCCCATGACATTCGGCGGCAGATCCTCCGCGGCGAATGGCGAGGACAAGCGCGATATGGCCGCAATCGGAGAACGCGCGGCCATGCTCGCAGCGCGTGTATCGCGTCTTGTAGAGCTGCGCCGCCGCAGGAGGGCGGAACGGAAGATCGCCGTAGTGCTGTTCAATTTCCCGCCAAACGCCGGCAGTACGGGAACAGCCGCTTATTTGTCCGTCTTCGAATCTTTGCATCGCACTCTGCTGGCCATGAAAGCAGAGGGATATACGGTTGATGTTCCCAATACTGTCGAAGCCTTGCGAACCCGCGTTTTGGAAGGAAATTCGGCACGTTTTGGCGCTGATGCCAATGTCGTTGCACGCATTTCCACGGATGATCATGTGCGGCGGCAGCGTTGGCTGCCCGAGATCGAGCGGCAATGGGGCCCGGCACCAGGCAAGCAGCAAAGCGATGGCACTTCGATTTTGGTGCTCGGTGAGCGCTTCGGGAATATCTTTGTCGGTATTCAACCCGCCTTTGGCTACGAAGGCGATCCCATGCGCCTTCTTTTCGAAAAAGGTTTTGCGCCCACCCATGCTTTTGTCGCCTTCTACCGCTGGATTCGTGAAGACTTCGGCGCCGATGCGATCTTGAATTACGGTACGCATGGCGCACTCGAATTCATGCCAGGCAAGCAGGCGGGCCTTTCGAGCGAATGCTGGCCTGACCGCCTGATTAGCGATCTTCCGAATTTCTACATTTATGCCTCGAACAATCCTTCGGAAGGGACGCTTGCAAAACGCCGCACCGGCGCGGCGCTGATCAGTTATTTGACGCCGCCGATCACCAAAGCGGGTCTTTATCGTGGTCTTGTCGATTTAAAATCTTCGCTCGATCGCTGGCGCGGGCTTGATAGCGATGCGGAAGCTACTGAGCGTGATGCGCTCGCGGTGCTCATCCAATCACAGGCGGCGGTGGTTGATCTTGCCGAAGCTGAACCAGCTTGGGGAGAGAACGCAGCGGCTGAAATCGATCGCTTATGCACAGCTGTTTTGGAACTCGAATATTCCCTCATTCCACATGGTCTTCATATTGTCGGTGTTCCGCCCGATGAGACAGCGCGTGCCGAAATGCTCGATGCAGCGGGTATTTCCGATCCGGCGCGGCGCTCTAAGCTTGATGCGCTTTTGGCGACGGATACGGAAATCCCTGCAATTCTCCATGCGCTGGACGGAGGTTATCTGCATCCAGCGCCAGGCGGCGATCTCATCCGTAATATGGATGTGTTGCCCACGGGACGTAATCTGCATGGTTTCGATCCGTTCCGTATTCCGAGCGCCTTCGCGGTCAAAGATGGGGCGTTGCAAGCTGAGCGGCTTCTCGCGCGTCATGCAGCCGATGGGCTTGGCGTGCCTGAGACGATAGCGATCGTTCTTTGGGGCACAGACAATCTTAAGAGCGAAGGCGGACCGATCGGGCAAGCGCTTTGGCTCATGGGTGCCGCGCCGCGTCATGATAGTTACGGCCGTCTTTCGGGAGCGCAGCTTGTGCCGCTCGAAACATTGGGCCGGCCGCGTGTCGATGTGTTGACGACGCTCTCTGGCATTTTCCGCGATCTTCTGCCGATGCAGACAAAACTTTTGGCGGAGGCAGCATTGCTGGCAGCAAGTGCCGAGGAGCCGGTTGAGCAGAATTTCGTCCGCAAGCATGCGTTGGCATTTCAGGCTGCGAATGGCGGCGATATGGAGCAAGCTGCATTGCGCGTCTTTGGTAATGCCGACAGTGCCTATGGTGCAAACGTTAATCAGCTCATCGATAGCGGCGGGTGGACGGAAGAAGACGAACTTGCCGATTCCTTCGTGCGCCGTAAAGGTTTCGCTTATGGCATGACCGGTGACCCTGTCCGCCAGGACGCAGTGCTCACACAAATGCTGGCCAGCGTCGATGTCGCCTACCAAAATCTCGACTCTGTCGAATTGGGCGTGACGACTGTCGATAATTATTTCGATATGCTTGGCGGCATCGCGACAGCGGCCCGCAAGGCTGGCGGGAAAGCGGCTCAAGTCTATATTGGCGATCAGACTTGCGGCGAAGGAACAGTGCGTACACTCTCAGAGCAGGTCGCGCTTGAAACTCGCACGCGCTTGCTCAATCCAAAATGGCATGAAGCGCTTCTCGTTCATGGCTACGAAGGCGTCCATCAAATCGAGACACATATTACAAATACACTGGGATGGTCCGCCACCACGGGGCAGGTCGCACCATGGGTTTATGACCAGCTCTCACAGACCTTCATGCTGGATGATGCGATGCGCGATCGTCTCGCAACATTGAATCCGAAAGCCTCAGCTAAAATCGCCAACCGGCTGATCGAAGCACATGAACGTAACTACTGGTCGCCGGATGCGGCGACCCTCGAAGCTTTGCACCGCGCCGGTGAAGAGATCGAGGACCGCCTTGAAGGCGTTATCGAAGGAGTGGCAGCATGACCATTATTACGCCCGCGGCCATCATCGAACGCCAAAGAGATGGAGACGGAAGTGTCCAGGTGCATCTGGATCCAGCTGTCAAGATCGGCAATGCGAAAGTGTTCTCGATCTATGGAAAAGGCGGTATCGGCAAGAGCACGACATCGTCAAATCTCTCCGCTGCCTTTTCGAAACTGGGCAAGCGCGTATTGCAAATCGGCTGTGATCCCAAGCATGACTCGACCTTTACGTTGACGAAAAAACTTGTGCCGACCGTGATCGATATTCTTGAATCGGTTAACTTCCATAGCGAAGAGTTGCGGACTGAGGACTTCGTTTATGAAGGCTACAATGGTGTGATGTGTGTCGAGGCAGGCGGGCCGCCTGCTGGCACGGGCTGCGGCGGCTATGTTGTCGGGCAGACGGTTAAGCTCCTTAAAGAGCATCATCTGCTGGAAGATACTGATGTCGTGATCTTCGATGTACTCGGTGATGTGGTCTGCGGCGGCTTTGCTTCACCCCTACAGCATGCCGATCGCGCAGTGATCGTCACCGCCAATGACTTCGACTCCATTTTTGCGATGAACCGCATCGTTGCTGCGATCAAGGCTAAGTCCAAGGATTATCCGGTCCGCCTGGGTGGTGTTATAGCGAACCGCAGCACGGCAACGGATCAAATCGATCTTTATAACGACAAGGTTGGCCTGAAAACTTTGGCGCGGTTTCCAGATCTCGATGTCGTGCGGCGCAGCCGCCTCAAGAAGTCGACCATGTTCGAAATGGAGTCGTCGCCTGAAGTCGATGCTGTTCAAGCCGAATATCTGCGCCTCGCCGCGCAGCTCTGGGCGGGTACAGTGCCGCTGGAGGGCGCCGCTTTAAAAGACCGCGATATTTTCGATCTTCTGGGGTTCGATTGATGACCACACTTTCCTACCAAACCCGCCGGGGTCAGCTGCAGACCTATTTCGATCGCACCGCGGTGGATGCCTGGGCGCGGCTCACATCAGATGCTCCGGTCGGCAGCATCCGCGCGACCGTCCGGGCTGGCCGGACTGCGATGCGGAACACACTGCTGAGCTGGCTGCCGTCAGACCTGCGTGGTGCGCGTTTACTCGATGCGGGCTGCGGGACCGGTGCTCTGGCGGTGGAGGTAGCCCGGCGCGGGGCGGAAGTTGTGGCAATCGATCTGTCACCGAAACTCGTCGGGTTAGCGCGCGAGCGTGCTCCAAGTGATCTCGGGCAAGGAAGCATCGATTTTCGCGTCGGGGATCTTTTGGATCCTAGCCTGGGACGCTACGATTTCGTGGTAGCCATGGATTCCCTCATTCATTACGAAGCGCGAGATATGTCGCGTGTTGTGACTGGTCTTGCGCAACGCACGAGTTCGTCGGTTCTTTTCACGTTCGCACCGCGTACGGCATTGCTGGGATTTATGCACTCGGTCGGTAAACTGTTTCCGCGCGGCGATCGGGCACCTGCGATCGAACCTGTCGCTGAACCTCGCATCGTTAAACTTCTTGGCAGCGAACCAGGTCTTGAGCTGTGGCAGCGCGGACGTACCAAACGTATCGCCAGCGGCTTTTATATCTCGCAAGCACTGGAGCTGACTTCGCTATGAACCGCTTGAGCTCAGCGATCAATCACGGATGGCAACAGATCGGCACGCGCTATCTGCCTTTCGCCGATGCAGCGACGTCCGAGCTGCCGCTTGGGCGTTTGTTGCGTTTGTCGCTTTTTCAGGTCTCGGTAGGCATGGCTGTCGTGTTGATCATCGGGACGCTGAACCGCGTGATGATCGTCGAGCTTGGCGTGCCCGCATGGCTTGTCGCGGTTATGGTCTCACTGCCGCTCATTTTCGCACCCTTCCGGGCCATCATCGGCTTTCGCTCCGATACACATCGTTCTGTCCTTGGCTGGCGGCGTGTGCCTTATATCTGGATGGGCACACTGATGCAGTTCGGAGGCTTTGCTATCATGCCTTTCGCACTTCTCGTGTTGTCCGGCGATACAACAGGTGAGGTGCCGGCATTCGTCGGGCCGGCGGCCGCTGGGATAGCTTTCCTCCTGATTGGCGCAGGCCTGCATACGACGCAGACGGTCGGCTTCGCGCTTGCAACGGATCTTGCGCCGAAAGAATCTCAGCCGAAAGTCGTAGCTCTTCTATGTGTGATGTTGCTTGCCGGTATGGTCGCTAGCGCTCTATCCTTTGGTGCGCTCCTCTCACATTTCAGCGAGGTGCGCTTGATCCAAGTGATCCAAGGCGCGGGGCTTCTGACTATGGTCTTGAACATCACCGCGCTTTGGAAGCAAGAAGCGCGTGATCCCGCTGCGACAGCTAAGGATCGAGAGCAGCCAAGTTTCCGCGAATCTTGGCAGACTTTTAGTTCTCAGGGTCAAGCAAAACGCCGTCTGATCTCCGTAGGTTTAGGAACAGTCGCGTTCAGCATGCAGGACATTCTGCTAGAACCCTATGGCGGTAAGGTTTTGAATCTCACGGTCGGTCAGACGACAGCACTGACCGCGCTGCTTGCGTGCGGTGGCCTTGGCGGATTCTTGATTGCAGCACGGTGGCTCGGGCGGGGCGCTGATCCCTATCGCTTCGCAGCCTTCGGCGTCTTGACCGGACTCGTCGCCTTTGCCTGCGTGATTTTCGCGGCCCCTATGTCCGCGGCGCCATTGTTTGCTTTGGGCGTGGTCTTAATTGGTTTCGGGGCCGGCATTTTCGCACATTGCACTTTGACGGCTGCGATGGGAATCGCGCCTCGCGGGCAGATTGGCTTGGTCCTGGGTGTTTGGGGCGCGGTGCAAGCATCAGCCGCGGGTGGGGCAGCTGCGCTTGGGGGCATCACACATGATACGATCGCAGCACTCGCGCAGCGTGGGGTGCTTGGTCCCGCACTGTCCGATGCTTCGATCGGCTACAGCTTCGTCTATCACATAGAGATCGCATTGTTGTTTGCAACGTTGATCGCCTTAGGTCCGCTGGTGCGGCCTGCCAAATCTACACAACAACAAGTATCAGGATTTACTTTGTCCGGTCTGTCCGGCAAAGCATGTTGAGGAGAACCTAGATGCAAACGGGCGCTATCACCGGTTACATCGATGTGGCACAGCTATCACTTTACGCCTTCTGGGCTTTCTTCGCGGGGCTGATTTTTTATCTCCGCCGTGAGGATAAGCGTGAAGGCTATCCATTGGACTCAGACCACAAGAATGTTGTGGTTCAGGGCTTACCAGCCTTCCCGGGGTTCAAGACCTATCTGTTGAAGGATGGAAGTACCGCGACGCTTCCAAACTATCGAAACGATCGCCGGGATGCTGCTATTGTCTCGGCTCATGGTTTTCCTGGTTCTCCAATGATTCCGACAGGAAATCCAATGATTGATGGTGTGGGACCTGCTTCTTATGCCGATCGTGAAGATGTTCCGGATAAGATGTTCGATGGCCATCCCTCTATTGTCCCGTTGCGGGATGTGCCGACCTCATATATCGATCCCGACGATCCAGATCCGCGTGGTATGCGGGTTGTAGGAGCCGATCGCCGCATCGCGGGCACTGTTAGCGATGTTTGGCTTGACCGTGCGGAAGGTTTGATCCGCTACCTTGAGGTAGAGGTTCCGACAGCGGCGGGTCCGCGTAGTGTGTTGCTTCCGTTGACCTTATCGCGCGTCAATCGCGGCCGTGGTGAAGTGTCCGTTCAGTCCATTCTCGCAAGCCAATTTGCTGATGTTCCCTTGATCGCCAGCCCCCATCAAGTCACGAAACTCGAAGAGGATAAGATCCTCGGATATTACGGCGGCGGCACCCTTTATGCGACACCGGCCAGACAGGAGCCGTTTCTATGAGCACAAATCTCATCAAGATTCGTCATCTGCCAGAAGGGGAAAACCTTCTTTGGCAAGGACGCCCTACGTGGCGCGGGCTGGCGCTCCGGGCTTTTCACGTCAAAACCGTCATCTTGTATTTCAGCGCGTTGCTTGCCTTGCATGCCGTTACATCGTGGTGGTCTGGAGCTGATCTCACCAGCACCGCGAAATCAGGTTTCTGGCTTTTGATTCCGATGGTCAGCGGACCAGCTTTGCTGATCTTGCTCGCTTGGCTGACGAGCCGGACGACGCATTACACGATTACGAACCGCCGCGTTCTCTTGCGCTTCGGTATCGCATTGCCCATCACCCTAAACATTCCTTTTCGCCAGGTGAGCACCGCGGCGCTGAAAGTCTATAGCGATGGTACCGGCGATCTTCCACTCGTGACCAGTGGCGACGACCGGCTCGCTTACCTGCTGCTTTGGCCGCATGCACGGCCGTGGCATTTTAAATCGACGGAACCAATGCTTCGCGCAGTGCCGGATGCTAGCCGCGTCGCGGAGATCTTAGCAGCGGCTCTTAAATCCGCGGCTCCGATGTCCACGATCCAGCTGCCCGTGACGGCCATTAAAGAGACAGTTGCGCCATCTTTCGCGCCAGCGGCCGCGGCTTAAGGAAGGCATGAGTCATGATCATCACAGCTGAAAACACCCCATTTCCGCGAGGCGTTCTCATCGGCGCGGGTACTTTACTTGCCTTCACGCTTATTATGGCGGGTGTCGCGCGTCATTCGGGATATTACAAGCTCGATTTGCCGGTCGCGGCCCCCATTGAAAGCCGTATGCTAAGCTTTGATGATCGCAGCGACGGTGCTGTGACGGTATCGGATACGCAAGAAAACCATATCATTGCGGTGCTGCCGCCTGGTACAAATGGCTTTGCACGCGGTGTGATGCGTGGACTTGCCCGGTTTCGCAAGCTCGATGAGATCGGAAAGAGCCCGAGCTTTAAACTGACACACTGGTCTGACGGCCGGGTTTCGCTTCAAGACCCGACGACCAACCGCACGATTGAACTCGAGGCTTTTGGCGAGACGAATCTCGGTGTCTTCGCGAAGCTGCTCGATAAACACAATGATCTGCCTGTTCAGCAAAGCGGGCTGTCCCGAGGTGTGCGATGAGCATGAAGGGGTGGAGATATTTCGAAACCATCGAAGTAAGCTGCGCGATTGACATCGAGCAGACATTCGAAAGTCTTCACGCCTATGTAGAGCTCGATGGTGTCGAAGCGGGGCCGGGTGACACAGTTATCGTGCATGATGCCCCAATTGATGTGGCTTTTGGAGAACGGCTGATTTGCTGGCGCCGTGCCACCGTACAGCGCGCCAAATGGTACGGCAGGTTGCGTGCGCATATCGAAGGCTATCTGGGATTGATCGAGCTTTTTGAAGTCGGATTTTCAAGCGGGAGGGTTGCATGAGCGCGGTCGAAGGTGGGGTCAATACGACGACTCGTCATGCTTATGAAGATACGATGCTGAGCCCGCGGTTCTACACGACCGATTTCGAAGCCATGAATCGTTTAAACGTCGATCTCGTCCGGGATGAATGGGATGCTTTGATCGCAGAAATGAAGTCCGATCTGAACCACGGGCATTTTCAACGCGATGGGCATTTCGAGATCGAGCTTGAATCTTTGCCAGAAAAGCTGAGAGGCGAATTTGTCGATTTTCTCGTCAGTTCGCTGACGGCGGAATTTTCAGGATGCGTGCTCTATTCGGAAATTAAGAAGCGCATCACCAATCCAGATATCCAGGCCTTGTTCACTTATATGGCCAGAGATGAATCTCGCCACGCGGGTTTCATCAACGAGGCATTGAAGGACTTTGGTATTGGCGTCGATCTCGGCTTTCTGACAAAAGCAAAGAAATATACCTATTTCAAGCCAAAGTTTATTTTCTATGCGACTTATCTGTCCGAGAAAATTGGTTACGCCCGCTACATCACAATCTATCGCCATTTGCAGCGCAATCCTGACCGGCAATTTCACCCTATTTTTCAGTGGTTCGAAAAATGGTGCAATGATGAATTCCGGCACGGCGAAGCACTCGCACTTTTGATGCGCGCAGATCCGAAACTGCTTGAAGGCGTCAACAAGCTTTGGGTCCGCTTTTTTCTCCTTGCTGTATTCGCGACAATGTATGTGCGCGATCATATGCGCCCGGCATTTCATGAAGCCCTTGGTCTTGATCCAACCGAATATGATTTCCAGGTGTTTCGTATAACGTCTGAAATTGCGCGGCAGGTCTTCCCGGTTGAGCTTGATCTGGACGATCCGCGTTTTCGTGCTGGTCTTGAGCGTCTGCGGCGGATCACGATCGCTAATGCTCAATCGCGAAAAACGGGCGGTTTCCTTAGCCGCCTCCAATGCACAGGCCGGAGCGTGGTGGCGGGCGCGACTTTCGTCAGGCTTTATTTGTTGAAGCCGAAGCGTAATGCTTTGCCGCAACAAGTAACTTTGCAGCCTGCTTGGTAGCCTCGGGTCCCTCATCATGAGCCAATATGCGATGCCGGCGGTCTACACTTTGTTCTTTTGGTGGTTCAGCACGGGAATCGTCATGTACATCGTGGGGCTGCCCGCATGGACGTTCCGGTGGAGCCTTGCGACCGCATCGATTGCGTTTTTCACATCTTTATACGGATTGGCCATCAGCAGCGCGGATCAGACGGCTTCTAATGCCTATCTTGCGTTCACGTTCACGCTATTGGTCTGGGGTGCCCAGGAAATCGGCTTTTTGACCGGTACGATCACGGGGCCTCTCCCGGAACCTTGTCCGGTTCATTGCACCGGGCGCAAACGATTTTCATTCGCGGTGCAAGCCATCATTTATCATGAATTGGCATTGGCCTTTTCGGGGCTTGCCATCGCAGCTGTCACCTGGGGTGCTCCCAACCAAATCGGGCTCTATACGTTTCTCATTCTTTGGACGATGCGTTTGAGCAGCAAGCTCAACCTCTTCCTAGGCGTGCAATACCTCAATCTGGAGTTTTTACCCGCGCATCTCGCCTTTGTCGGAAGCTATTTCTTGAAGCGTCCGATGAACGTGTTGTTTCCATTCTCGGTCACAATCTCGACGGTAGCCGCTACTTTACTTCTCGTCCACGCGTTCGATCATCAAGCGACATCTTATGAGGCCGCCGGTTTTACTTTAATGGGTGTGCTGCTGGCGCTCGCGGTTTTGGAACATTGGTTCATGTTTCTGCCTTTGCCGATCTTGGAGCTTTGGTCTTGGAGCCGAAGCCCTCGTCCAGAGGCACCAGCCGCGAAGCCGCAGCCGGTTGAAATCTCTCCTGCCAAACTCGCGCGCGAACGGCTCGAAGCCAACTTTCGCAAAGCCTATTTCGAGCAAAACGCCAAAGCCGCACCAGCTCCGGCCACGGAGAGCGGCCGCCCGCAACCTGTTCAGACTGCCAATGCGAGGTTTTCATGAATTACGAAGCGTTTTTTCGCAGACAGCATGATGCCTTGCATCGCGAAGGCCGCTACCGGATTCGCAGATCTAGAATGCCCCCGCAGGCCAATTTCTGTTGCGGCTTATAAGGCTGTCGCCCTTGCACACAGATGCTGATATCGATCCTCTCGTCATCGCGCCTTCAGAGACGCGGCCGGAACTGGCTGGCTTTGGCGGCATAAATTGCGGCAGAGTTGCGTGGCTTGATGCCGACAGCTTTGAATAAGAGATCGGCCAGCCGGTCCAAAACGGCCGGTAGCATCTACGATTATCTCATTTTTTCCCTCGCCGCTTTGGCGATTGCGATTGGGCTTTGGCATCTGCTCGAGGCTAGCTCCTCTTTGCGCATTACCAAGGCGCAGATCGGACCGGCACCAGTCACCATATTTCAATCTCAGGGCGTGCAGCATGCGCCGGTGGTGGTCATTGCCCACGGTTTCGCGGGCTCTCAGCAATTGATGCAACCTTTCGCGGTGACTTTGGCTCGCAATGGTTATATCGCGGTGACTTTCGACTTTTTTGGGCATGGGCGTAACCAGCAGCCAATGCCAGGCGGTCTGAAGGATCAGGCTGCAAGCAGCAAAGCTTTGATAGGTGAACTTGGCGAAGTCGTCGCCTATGCACGCAATCTGCCGGGCAGCGATGGTCATGTAGCTTTGCTTGGACATTCAATGGCATCGGACATTATCGTTCGCTATGCTGAAGCCCACACCGATATAGATGCGAGTGTGGCAGTCTCGTTATTTTCTTCCGGAATTACCGCCAATTCGCCGCGTAATCTGCTCGTCATAGACGGCGCGTTTGAGCCAGACATGTTGAAGAATGAAGCCTTACGTGTGGTGGGGCTAGCCCATGAAGGCAGGGCGGATCCTCAAACTACCTATGGCGATATCGCTCAGGGCACAGCACGGCGGCTCAGCTTTTCTCGGGATGTCGAGCATATTGGCGTTCTCTACAGTCAAGACAGCCTCGCGGAAGCATTGAGCTGGCTGAACACTGTTTTCAAACATGAGGGTTCCGGCTTTCTCGATGTACGCGGGCCTTGGCTCGGGCTTCTCTTCGCTGGCCTCATTGCGCTCGCGCGGCCTCTCAGCCTTTTTCTGCCGCGCGTGGCGGATGAACCCATTGGCTTGGGTTTACCGCTCTGGCAATTCCTCATGGTTGCCGTCATACCAGCTGTTTTGACGCCGCTCATTTTATGGAAAGTGCCGACGGACTTTCTACCGCTTTTGCTTGGCGATTACGTCACCGTTCATTTTGGGCTTTATGGGCTGCTGACAGCCGCTGGTCTATGGATGTTCCGGCGGCGACATGCGAATGTTCCGCTTCCTCGCGTTGATCATCGGCTTCTGATCGCGGCCGCCAGCGCTGTCTTACTCTACCTAATTGTCATCGTCGGATTTCCGATCGACCGGTTTGTGACCTCTTTCATCCCTCAACCCAACCGGATGCCGCTGATTCTCGCGGTGCTGTGCGGTACGCTTCCTTATTTTGTTGCAGACGAATGGCTTGTTCGTGGTGCCCAATCTCCGCATTATGCCTATGCGCTGACGAAATTCTTTTTTCTGGCATCTTTGGCGGTTGCCGTGCTGCTCAATCCGCAGCGGCTGTTCTTTTTGATTATCATTGTGCCGGTCATGCTGATTTTCTTTATTGTGTACGGCTTGTTCAGCAGCTGGGCCTATCGCCGGACGAACCATCCGATGGTCGCGGCTTTGGCCGTTTCAATTGCCTTTGCTTGGTCCATCGCGGTCACCTTCCCGCTCGTTGGCTGATAGACGCAGCCTCACAGTTGTCAAATATATATGACAACTTAAACGTAATAAAAAAATGACATTTCTTATGGCCAATCGATTGCCTGGGGGGTATTATCTCCTTCGAAGCAGGCTGCGGTCGTAGGGAGGATGCTTTTGACACGGATGCTAAGGAGACAAAGGATCGCTCCGGTATTTGACGAGCCGAGAACCGTTGAAAGTCTGGACCGGAATTTCGAAAGCCCGAAAAAGGCAACATTTCCTTTTTCTGCGATCGTTGGCCAGGATGAGATGAAACTGGCTCTGGTGATCGCGGCGATCGATCCAAGCCTCGGCGGCGTCCTTGTGTTTGGAGATCGCGGCACGGGTAAATCGACAGCCATCCGTGCATTGGCGGCACTGTTGCCAAAGATGCACGTGATCGCCGATTGCCGTTATGGGTGCGATCCTTGTTCTACGAGCGCGCGATGCGATGAATGCCGTGCGCGGGAACAAACTGGTCTTCTCAAAACGAAGCTTGCGCCCGTCCCCGTCGTCGATCTTCCCCTCGGCGTCACAGAAGATCGTGTCGTTGGAGCGCTCGATTTGGAGATGGCGCTCACGCGCGGTGTGAAAGCCTTTCAGCCTGGGCTATTGGCGCGTGCCAATAGAGGGTTTCTTTATATCGATGAAGTGAATCTTCTCGAGGACCACATTGTCGATCTTCTCCTCGACGTCGCGGCTTCTGGTGAGAACCTCGTTGAACGGGAAGGCCTGAGCGTTCGTCATCCCGCGCGCTTCGTCTTGGTCGGGACTGGCAACCCCGAGGAAGGGGAACTGCGTCCGCAGCTTTTGGACCGGTTCGGATTTTCCGTTGAGGTTAAGACGCCAGACGATCTTCAGACACGGATTGAAGTCGTTCGCCGCCGCGATTCGTTCGAACAAGACCCAGCTGCCTTTATGGCGAAATGGGAGTCGCAGGATGAAAGTCTGAGGCACCAGATCACAGCGGCGCGCGGGCGCGTCTCATCCGTTTTGATTCCTGACTCGATCCGCGAGCAGGCAGCGCGGCTCTGCATGGCTCTTGGCACAGATGGGTTGCGCGGGGAGTTGACGCTCATCCGGGCCGCCCGCGCGCTTGCGAGTTTTGAAGAAAGCAATGTGGTAGAAACCAAACACCTTCATCACGTAGCGCCTGCTACGCTTCGTCACCGGTTGAGGCGGAACGTGCTGGATGAATCGAGCTCGTCGGTCCGCGTCGAGCGCGCCATAACCGAACTTTTCAGCGCATGACATCTGAACCGGCGGTGCCGGATCTCGCTATGGCGGTCTGTCTTTTTGCCATTGATCCGCATGGGCTCAAAGGCATTTTGGTAAAAAGCCGGGCGGGATTAAACCGGGATCACTTCATCGCCTTTATGCAGGATATTCTGCCCAGTTTGACCCCCGTTCGCCGTGTTCCGGTTTCCATTGCTGAAGAACGCCTGCTGGGCGGAATCGATCTTGCCGCGACGCTTCGATCAGGGCGTCCCCTCTCTGCGCGCGGACTTTTGGCGGAGGCAGACGGAGGAATTTTAATTCTGCCGACGGCCGAACGGCTGTCTCCCACGATCGCCGCGCATCTCGCCGCCACTTTGGATGACGGGATTGTGCGGCTTGAGCGTGATGGAATCTCTGAGCAGAGAGTCTCCCGTTTTGGTATTGTGGTTCTCGATGAAGGGATCGACGATGAAAGTGCGCCGGGCGCGCTCGTCGAACGGATTGCCATTCACATTGATGCGTCTGCTTTTACGCAGCCGGGCGATGAAGAGGGTTTCAATTGCGGCGCGATCGCCGCCGCGCGGAAACGGATGCCTTTCGTCGTGATCGATGAGACCTCAATTGCGACGCTTTGCAGTGTCGCGCGTCAGTTTGGTGTGGGCTCGCTCCGCGCACCTTTATTGGCGATAAGGGCCGCTCGCGCGGCGGCGGCATTCGCGGGGCGCGCCAAGGTCGAAGAGCCCGACTTGATGCTGGCGGCCCGCCTGATATTGGCGCCGCGTGCGACCGTCCTGCCAGCCAGTGAACAACAACAGCAAGCAGAAACGCAGCCCGAGCCGCCAGCGCAAGAGCCGTCCGATTCCTCCGAATCTCAGCAGAATGATGATGACAATAACAGTCCGGCATTGGTTGACCCGACGCTCGAAGAAATCATTTTAGAGGCCGCGGCCGCTGCGATTCCGGAAAGCCTTCTCGAACGGTTGAAGCTGACAGGATCGGCCAGCATGCCAGCGCGCAGTATGGGAAAAGCCGGGGCCATCAAACAATCGAGCAAGCTTGGCCGGCCAACTGGTGTGCGCGCCGGGACTTTACGCGACGGTGTCAGGCTGAACATTGTGGAAACGCTGCGCGCCGCTGCGCCGTGGCAAACATTGCGCCGCCGCGATACGCTATCGCGGTCTTCACGTGTTGAAGTGCGTGCCGAGGATTTTCGCGTTACGCGCTATAAGCAGAAGACCGAGACGATCACGATTTTCGCGGTCGATGCGTCCGGGTCTTCCGCGTTCAACCGGCTGGCTGAAGTGAAAGGCGCTATCGAGCTCTTGCTTGGCGAATGTTATGTCCGGCGCGATCAGGTCGCACTGATTGCGTTTCGCGGCCGGTCCGCGGAGCTTCTCCTGCCGCCAACGCGTTCGCTGGTGCGGGCAAAACGGTGCCTCGCGCAATTGCCTGGAGGCGGAGGGACGCCGCTGGCGATAGCTATCGATAGCGCATCCGCTCTTGCCGATGGCATCCGGCGTAAAGGTCAAACGCCGATCATCATCATCATGACTGATGGCCAGGCCAATATAGCGAGCGATGGCACCCAGGGCCGTGAACGGGCTGTGCAAGATGCCATAGCGGCGGGCAAGCGCATGCGTCTTGCAGGGTTCACTGCTTTGGTCATCGATACGTCGCCGCGCGCACGGCCGGCCGCCGCGCGGCTCGCGGGAGAAATGGGTGCCGAATATGCGGCGCTGCCTTATGCGGATTCCAAGGCGCTATCGAAACTCGCCGCGTCGCCACGGCTGAGATGATGACGTTTTTGCCCGCTGTTCCTGATGCAACCGGATTTTGACGATGCTGAGGACGCCGGAAGAACCTGTCCTCCCGCCTGCCGTTTCTGGCGCGCGGCATGATTTGATTGGGCGGAGCGGCTATCTCAGTTTTTATGCGTCCGATATGGCATCTGTTGAGGGTCCGCGGGCACCGCCGCTCTTGCTCATCCACAGCATCAACGCAGCGGGCTCCGCTTACGAGGTGCGTCCAATTTATGAGCATTATCGTGCAACTCGGGTCGTTTACGCGCTGGAGCTGCCAGGCTTCGGATTTTCTGCAAGGGCACGCGGCCGCTACACGCCTCTTCTGATGACGCAAGCCATTCATGATATGGTCGAAGAGATTGGTCTGCGTCATGGAAATGTTCCCATCGATGCGATGGCCTTGTCGCTATCCTCTGAATTCTTAGCGCGCGCGGCCGCTGAGCAGCCGAAAGCTTTTCGTAGTCTTGCTTTAGTCAGCCCGACAGGTTTCGACCGGCGTGCGCCCTATTATGATCTGCCTGGCAGCACACGCGGAAATCCCTGGCTCTACGCGGTGCTCGCAGCGTGCGGGGGCACCACATTTAGCTTCTTAACGAGCCGGCGGATCATCCGCCATTACCTGCGAAAGACGTGGGGATCGGACCGCATCGACGAGGGCCTTTTAGACTATGATTATTTGACGACGCATCAGCCCGGCGCTGAACATGCGCCTTTTGACTTTGTGTCGGGTTATCTGTTGAGCAGCGACAGCACAACCATCTACGAACGTCTTGCTATGCCAGTCTGGGCGTCGCATGGCATCCGGGGCGACTTCGTCGATTACAGCAATATAGGACTTGTGCGGCGGCGGCCAAATTGGTCTGTCACGGTTTTTCAAACCGGTGCTTTTCCTCATTTCGAGAACATTGATGAATTTACGAACGCCTATGATACATTCCTCTCTGGCCTCGATCCGGTTTAATCCTGCGCGTCTAATGTCTCAGCGGAATCCCGATGAACGATAGGCTGCAATGGGCGCGTGATGGACGTGACTGGCCGAATAGGGAGAGCAGCCGTTTCATTCGTGCGGGCGGCCTCGAATGGCATGTGCAGCTAATGGGCAGTGGTCCCGCGGTTTTGCTGATCCACGGAACCGGGGCGTCGACTCATTCCTGGCGGGATTTGGCGCCGATTCTCGCGCCGCATTTTACTGTTGTCGCGCCCGATCTTCCGGGGCATGGTTTTACCCAGCAGCCAGCAGCGGGCGGGCTTTCACTGCCGGGTATGGCGCGCGCTTTGAGCGAACTTCTGCGGGTGCTCGATGTTGCACCACGCCTCGCCATCGGCCATTCGGCGGGCGCGGCGATTGCCATTCGCATGGTGCTTGACCGCCTCATCACGCCGGAGGGCCTCGTCAGCCTGAATGGCGCGCTGCTGCCTTTCAGCGGGTTTGCCCGCCACGTGTTTTCACCGCTCGCCAAACTGCTTGTATCGATTCCCTTCGTGCCGCGTATCTTCGCCGAAGCGGCCTCGCATGGACGGGCGATCGCGCGGCAAATCAGCAGAACGGGTTCGACAATCGACGGGCAGGGTCTCGAACTCTATGCACGCATCCTCAGCAATCCAACGCATGTTTCGAGTACGCTTGGGATGATGGCCAATTGGGATCTCGATACATTGGTGCGAGAGCTGCCCAAGCTGAAGATTCCTTTGCTGCTGATCACGGGCAGCCGGGATCTCACCATCCCTCCGGAACAGGCCTTCGAGGTTCGCGATGTGGTGCCGAGCGCCAAGGTCGAAAATCTGCGCGGCCTTGGCCATTTGGCGCATGAGGAACAGCCTGAGAAAGTGGCAGAGCTGATCCTGAATTTTGACCGCGCTGTCGAAGCGGCTGCGAAAACCGGCCCGGGACTCGCTTCTGAAAAGCTCTAGTCAACTGTCCATAATCTGTTACAGTCTATTCGTATGGAAGCTGTGACACTTATTCCGCCTGCATCGCCAAAAATCGATGCGTCTGACCCAAGGCCGCATGCCATAGTGATTGGCAGCGGTTTTGGCGGCCTTGCCGCCGCTGTCCGGTTGGGTGCGCGCGGCTATCGCGTGACCGTGCTTGAAAAGCTCGATGCGCCAGGCGGCCGCGCCTATGTCTTCAAACAAGATGGCTTCACATTCGACGCCGGTCCGACAATCGTCACCGCGCCTTTTCTTTTTGAAGAGATATGGCAACTCTGCGGGCGCAAGCTGGCTGACGATATCGAGCTGCGGCCAATCACGCCTTTCTATCGAATCCGGTTCAACGACGGTTCCACCTTCGATTATACCGGTGATCCCAAGGCGATGCGCGCAGAAGTCGCGCGCTTCTCGCCGTCGGATGTCGATGGATATGAGCGCTTCATGCGGGTGAGCGAACAAATTTTTCGAATTGGCTTCGAAAAACTGGGGCATGTGCCGTTCAGCAAGTTCGGCGACATGTTGCGGATCCTGCCGGATCTCATATCGCTGAAGGGCTTTCGGTCGGTCTACGGTCTGGTGTCCAAATATATCAAGGATGAGCGGCTGCGCACTGTGTTCAGCTTTCATCCTTTGCTGATTGGGGGCAACCCGTTCACTACGACCTCTGTCTATTGCCTCATCGCTTTTCTGGAACGCCAATGGGGTGTCCATTTCGTGATGGGCGGCACCGGGCAGCTTGTCAGCGGCCTCGTTAAACTCATTGAAGGGCAGGGCGGTTCTGTCCGCTGCGATGAGGAAGTCCGCGAAATCACCGTGAAAGACGGAAAAGCGCAGGGCGTGCGGCTGGCATCGGGCGATAGTTTAAAAGCGTCCATCGTCGTTTCCAACGCGGATTCTGCTTGGACCTATCGCCATTTATTACCAAAACCTTCGCGGCAGCGATGGACAGACAGACGTATCGATCGCGCGCGCTATTCCATGAGCCTTTTCGTCTGGTATTTCGGCACGCGCCGCCGCTATGCGAATGTCGAGCATCATACGATTATGCTGGGGCCGCGCTATCGTGGACTGCTCGACAATATTTTCAAAAATAAAGTTCTGTCGTCCGATTTCAGTCTCTACTTGCATCGGCCGACCGCGACTGATGCGTCGCTCGCACCGGAGGGCTGCGACACTTTCTATGTGTTGTCGCCTGTGCCTCATCTCGATAGCGGCACAGACTGGGCAACGGCGGCGGAATCCTATCGCAAGCTGATCGCACAGCATCTGTCCGCGACGATCTTGCCGGAGCTCGAACAAAATATCGTAACGTCGCGGATGATGACGCCACGGGATTTTCAGGACCGGCTCTTGAGTTACAAGGGCGCTGCCTTCGGTCTCGAACCAGTGCTCACTCAAAGCGCATGGTTTCGTCCGCATAATCTCAGCGAAGAAATCGAAAATCTTTATCTGGTCGGAGCTGGCACCCATCCTGGTGCTGGACTGCCGGGTGTTTTGTCGTCTGCGCGCATTCTTGACAAGGTGGTTCCTGATGCACGGGTCTTTGCCTGAATTAGACGATCGTGGAGCGGCAGCCGATCTCGACGCTTGCCGGACATTGCTGCGAGGCGGTTCACGAAGCTTCTATGTGGCGTCTCTCGTCTTACCCCGCCGCATCAGAGATCCAGCCATCGCGCTTTACGCATTTTGCCGTGTGGCCGATGATGCGATCGACAATTCGGATGCCAAACCGGACGCGTTAGAGATGCTGCGCCTCCGGCTCGACCGGCTCTATGCGGGGCGACCGCTTGCTTTCGCCGCGGATCGCGCACTTGCGAGAGTTGTCTTCGATTTCGAGATCCCGCGCGCGATTCCGTATGGCCTCATCGAGGGGTTTGGATGGGACGTGGAAAGCCGCCGGTATGAAAGCCTTTCGGATCTCACAGCCTATGCTGCGCGCGTCGCTGGAACGGTCGGCGCCATGATGGCGCTTTTGATGAAGCGCCGCGATCCAGCGATCGTGTCATATGCTTGCGATCTTGGGATTGCGATGCAATTGACGAATATCGCGCGCGATGTCGGCGAAGATGCGCGTGCTGGACGGCTTTATCTTCCGTTGCAATGGATGCGGGAAGAGGGGATCGACCCGGATGCGTGGCTTCGCAACCCTGTTTTTACGCCAGAGATCGGCAAGGTCGTCGCGCGTCTTCTCGCCGCCGGGGATGACTTCTATCAACGCGCCGAGACGGGACTCGCGAATCTGCCGCTCGATTGCCAGCCGGGCATTCGCGCCGCGCGTCATCTCTATGCCGAGATTGGCCGTGTTGTTGAACACAATGGTTTCGATTCGGTTTCCCAGCGCGCGACTGTCGGTGCTACGCGCAAGGTGCGGCTGCTGGCAAAGTCCGTGATGAGAACGCTCATCTCGCGTCCCACCCAAGACTATAACCCCACGCTTGAGATAAGCTTCATTGTAGATGCGCTTGCCGCTCCGGCACCGCTCGCTTCTAAAACAGCTCCAGCGAGAGGGCGTATTGTCCCGCGTGCGATCTGGCTCATCGATCTTTTCGAGCAGCTTGAGCGGCGAGAGCGCGGCGAGCCGATCCGGTCAGTGGAGCGTGCGTAAAGTCTGGAGTCCTTAACATGGATTCTTGGGTAGGCTTTTCAGAATTTTTCGTCGTGGCTTTGTTTGCAATGGCTTGGGCCATTTTGGAATGGGTCGGCCGCCGTCTGGATCGAAAGCGCATTGAAGATGCTCAACGGTCTACGAAAGATTCGTATCCACCTGAATGAGAATTGAATCAGATCGCAGTGCGGCGCGGCATGCGAAAGGGAAGCAGAGCCTGCACCCAGCGCGTGTCGAAGCGGTCGAGTGACAGGCTCTCGTGCACGGCCTCAACTTGCCTTCCCATAAGCGTCGTTGCAATCATCGACCGCGTATAAAAAGGCGCATCTTCAAACTTGCGGATGATGCGAACCTGGCTGCCCGCATCCGCTCTCGTCTGGCGCGGCACGCCCCAAAGGCCGTTGGAGAAAGGCCGCAGAGCAGGGGACTTGATATGTTCAATGTCGCCCTTTGCATCAAAGCGCAGCGCCAGAGACGTCTCAGTTCCATCGCGATTGACCGTGTCGTAAAGGACTGCCGCTTCATTCTCCAAATGCGCGCGCGACCAATTCCATTGCGAGAATGATTTTTCCAATGGAATGTTGCCAAAATTGGAATCGAGATAGCCAGAGCCGTTCCATCGCAGCCCAGGTTTCTCGAAATTGACTTCGATCCGCGCTTTCGGCGAAATGGGCCACCAATGATGTTGCTGATCAGCATCTAACGCAAAAATGTGCGGGTTCAAAGCTTCCGGGTAGACGCGCACAACGCCCTTCAGCCGCGTCGGGATGAGCGGTGACATTTCATCGACTTCAACTGTCAGGAACTTACCGTTCCAGGTCGCGGTACTGGCCCCCAGTTTGATGGATGTTTCGTTACGGGCCAGGGCGTTCCTGCCGCGTTCGGTCATCGCCCAGCGATTCGTGCGTGCGCCATAAAGAGCGGCATTGACGCAACAATGATTGAGCGGATCGCCACGGCCGGACCTGCGGGCATGCGCATAATAGGGCGAGAAGACACTTCCCAGAAAAACGATCAGCGTAATGCCTTGCTGCCCATCATTGCTCAGCCCGTCGATATACCACCAAGCATAGCCCCCCTGCGGAACCGTCCTGTCGAAGCAAAGGTTGAAATTACTCGCGCGGCTGCCAATCGTCCCGAGATCGCTGCCATCGGAACACCTGGTCCCGGATGCGTGCTGCCACCCGCCAGAAAGAGGCCGGGAATCTTGGTGCGTGTGGAGGGCCGGTTGAATGAAGCTTTCCATCCATGAGATGCCTGGCCGTAAAGAGCGCCGCCTGTCGCCGGAAAGCGGGCTGCGAAGTCGTTGGGCGTTGTCGTCACCATCTGGGCGGTGTTGAGATCCACTTGCAGACCGCAACGCGTCAATTGCTGAAAGGTCCGGTATGCGCATTGCTCGATCTCCGAAGCTTCGAACTTATGAGTATCGCCTGTGGCGGGTGCGTTGATGAGGATCAATAGCCGTTCTGGCCGGTCATGATCCGTGTTTGGCATGTCATCACGGTCTTGCGCACACACATAGACGGTTGGTTCAGCGGGCATTTGCCGCCGGTTGAAAATAGCATCGAACTCGGCAGCATAATGATCCGAGAAAAACACATTATGACGCGAGAGCGGGAATCCGCTCGTTGAGGCGGTGCCAGCCCATGTCATGGCTGAGAGCGAGCGGCGTTGATCCGCATGCGGCAGCGCTTTCGCCGCGGAGAGGCCAAACAATCCTTGGGAAAGGGCCGCCGCGTCCGCGTTGACGACGACAGCCTCGGATGGAAGCTGTTCGCCTCCAGCTATCTTGACGCCCGATACTCGGCCTTTTGAAATAAGGATCTCAGTGGCTTCTGTGTCATAACGAAAACGTGTTCCAAGCTGAGCCGCCAGATTGGTCATGGCCTCTGCGATTCGGCGCATCCCGCCTTCGACAAGCCAGACACCTTCTTGTTCGACATGCGCGACAAGCATCAATGTGGCTGGAGCTAAAAAAGGTGACGATCCGCAATAGGTCGCGTAGCGCCCGAACAATTGGCGCAAGCGCGGATCTTTAAAATTATCGCCGAGTGTTTGCCATAGGCTGAAGAACGGATTGACTCGCCAAAAGCTGCCGAGACCGCCGAAACCAACCCGATGAACCAGCGCTTCGACATTCGGCCGTTCTGTGCGAATGAACGAGGTATCGAGTGTTTGATAGATGTCTCTCGCCCGTGCGCAAAAGCTTCGATAGCCCTTCGCTTCACTCAAACCTGCGAAATCTGCGATTGCGTCCACGGATTGCTCGATATCCGCATGAAGATCGAGACGCTCAGTGGCAGACCACGCATGCCGCGCAAGGATGTTGAGCGGCTTGAGAGTCAGATGTTCATCGAGTGACGTCCCTGCATCGGCGAATAGCGATTCAAAGATATGGCGCATTGTGAACACGGTCGGTCCCATATCAACGCTGAGACCATTCGCGTTCGCAGCGCCCGCCCGAATCTTTCCGCCGGATACCGGGGATCTTTCAAGCACGGTGACATCGAAGCCCGCTTTAGCGAGATCGATCCCCGCTGCGAGGCCGCCAACGCCTGCGCCGATAATCGTGACGCGTTCCTTGGACATATCCGCCAATCGTCTGTTGTGCTCTCTCAAAAAGTGTCTATACTAATTTACATATAAAGTGACAAATAAAATAGACACAGCAAATGAGATGAGGGTCGCCATGGACGCAGGATCACGCATCGAAAACGCCCTTCTCGCCGCTGTTTCTATGGCAGATTTTCCAAGTTGCCCCCCGCTTTTGGGGCAGGCGATGCAACATGCTGTGTTCCCGCGCGGTGCCAGAGTGCGGCCGAGGCTGTGTCTCGCAGTCGCCAGCGCTTGCGGCGAGGATATGCCAGTCTTAACCGATGCCGCCGCCACGGCCATTGAACTCCTGCATTGTGCGTCGCTGGTTCATGATGATCTGCCCTGTTTCGATAATGCTGCGACGCGGCGCGGCCGCCCTTCAGTCCATAAAGCCTTTGGCGAACCTTTGGCGGTGCTGACGGGGGACGCGCTCATCGTTATGGCGTTCCAGCTCTTTGGCAGACTCACGGCGCCGGGCGATCGTCTTCAATCCATTCTGCTGACGGTTGGCCGCTCGACGGGTGTGCCATCCGGGATTGTTGCCGGTCAGGCTTGGGAATGCGAGCCAAAGGTCGATCTCGCCCATTATCATCGCAGCAAGACGGGCGCGCTTTTCGCTGCCGCGGCGGTCGCGGGCGCTGCCTCGGCTGGCAAAGACGCTGAGGCATGGCGCCCCTTTGGCGAGTATCTGGGCGAATCCTATCAGGTCGCGGACGATCTGCGTGACTCGGCTGGCGACGAGGATGAAATCGGTAAGCCCGTTGGACAAGACGCGGCACTCGGCAGGCCGAGCGCGGTTGCGGAACTTGGGATCGAGGGTGCCATTCACAGGCTGCATTCTCTTGTTGCTTCCGCGATCGAGGCAATGCCGCCTTGCTCCGGCGCCTCTATGTTACGTGCAATGATGCAGTCCGAGGTCAAGCGGCTTGTGCCCAAAAAACTCGCGCAATTCGCAGCCTGAGCGGCGGCGGAATGAACCAAAACCTCGATATAGCCGCGGATCTGCCGGCGTCATGGTCATGGCGAAATATACGGGACCGTTTAGTTGCGAGCCCGCGTTTTCGCCGATGGGCCGCGGCTTTCCCGCTCACGCGGCCTATCGCGCGGCGGCGCGCAAAAGCACTCTTCGATCTCTGCGCGGGCTTCGTCTATTCGCAGATCTTGCTGTCTTGTGTCCGCTTACGCGTTTTTCAAATTCTGGCTGAAGGGCCGCAAACCGTAGCAATTCTCGCCGCGCGTTTTGCTTTGCCAATTGCCCAAACATCAATGCTGCTTGAGGCCGCCGCTTCGCTTGGTCTCGTCGAGCGCAGGGCGAAAGACACGTTTGGTCTGGGGCCGCTTGGCGCGGCGATGGTCGGCAATGCCGGTCTCTCGGCCATGATCGAACATCATACGCTTCTTTATGCCGATTTGGCCGACCCGGTGGGTCTCTTGCGTGGAACACAGGGCAGCACAGAGCTCAATCGTTATTGGGCTTATAGCGGAACCGATGATCCGGCGGCTTTGCCCGGCGATCAGGTGAATGCCTACAGTGCATTAATGTCGGCTTCGCAATCGATGATAGCCGAAGAGATTCTGGCTGCATGGCCGATGAAGCGGCATCGCTGTCTTTTGGATATTGGCGGCGGTGAAGGCACGTTTTTGTGCGCGGCCGCCGCGCAGGCGCCAAAGCTTCGCATGATCTTGTTCGATCTGCCATCGGTGGTTGCGCGGGCGCAATCGCGTTTCGCGGCCAATGGACTGATGGATCGCGTGCAAATTTTCGGCGGCAACTTTCTCACCGATCCGTTGCCCCAAGAGGCTGATGCCGTTTCGCTCGTCCGCGTCATTCACGATCACAACGACGATGCGGCGCTGGAGATCCTACGGGCTGCGCGCCGCGCCTTGCCGCGCGGCGGCACGCTGCTGCTCGCTGAGCCAATGGCAGGGGTCGCAGGCGCCGAATTGATCGCTGACGCCTATTTCGGCTTCTATCTTTTGGCTATGGGACGGGGACGTCCGCGTGACCCCGCCGCTCTTTCCAACCTTGTTGAAAAGGCGGGATTTGAGCGGCCGCGCTACGTGCCCACGCGCACCCCAATGCTCACCGCCTTGCTGGTTGCTGCCGCGCCAAAGTGTTAATCGAGTGTCGAATTAAGTTGACACTTTTGTATGTCATTATAAATTGACACATAGAGCCCCAGTCGAAGTTACTTGGGTCAGGGATAAGGCGGATCGCACAATGGAAGCTACGGCTGCGGTACTCAGCGAGCCAGAGCAGATATCGCTGCGGAGGCTGCCTTTATCGGAGCCTGGCAATGAGGATGCGGTTGTCGATATTCAGTGGAGCGGTATCAGTACAGGCACAGAACGCTTGCTGTGGTCTGGCCGCATGCCGCCATTCCCAGGTATGGGTTATCCCCTCGTTCCTGGATATGAAGCAGTCGGCGTTGTTGCGGAAGCCGGGCTTCAATCTGGCGTCTCTGTAGGCGACTATGTCTTTGTACCGGGATCGAATTGCTTTGGTGAAGTCAGGGGCCTCTTCGGTGCATCTGCGAGCCGCCTCGTGGTTCCCGGCCGCAGGGTCGTCACCATTCCTGAAACTCTTGGCGCCCACGGTATTCTTTTGGCACTTGCTGCGACCGCCTATCATGCGATCGCGGCGCCCGGTGCCGAGCGGCCAGATTGCATCATCGGGCATGGCGTTTTGGGCCGGCTTTTGGCGCGGATCACGATTGCGCTTGGTGCGCCAGCGCCCGTGGTTTGGGAAAAAAATCCTATACGTCAGCAAGGTGCCATCGATTACAGCGTCGTTGATCCGGCTGACGATTCTCGCAAAGACTACCGTGCGATTTATGATGTCAGCGGTGATGCTGGTTTAATCGATACGCTCGTCTCGCGCTTGAGCTATGGCGGCGAAATCGTACTCGCGGGCTTTTATTCCGATCGTCTCAGCTTCGCATTTCCGCCAGCCTTTATGCGGGAGGCGCGATTCCGGATCGCTACCCAGTGGCAGCCCGCCGACCTTACAGCTGTCAATCAATTGATCGCATCGGGCGGTCTTTGCCTCGATGGTCTGCTCACACACTCGGAGCCTGCGGATCATGCTCCGGCGGCTTATCGAACCGCCTTTAATGATCCAGCCTGTCTCAAGATGCTTCTCGATTGGAGAGCCTTTTCATGAATGCAATGACCCAGCCCAACATGACGGATCTTTTGCGCGCAGAGGCCTTGATTGAGCCAAATCCTGCGCCGACACAGCCGCCCGCCAAAGAAACTCAGATTATCGCAATCTACGGCAAGGGCGGAATCGGCAAAAGTTTCACTTTGGCCAACCTTTCCTACATGATCGCTCAGCAGGGAAAACGCATCCTGCTCATCGGCTGCGACCCGAAAAGCGATACGACCTCTTTGTTGTTTGGCGGCAAGGCCTGTCCGACCATCATCGAGACATCGGCTAAAAAGAAAGCCGCCGGAGAAGAGGTCAAAATCGGCGACGTCTGCTTCAAGCGCGATGGTGTTTTCGCGATGGAGCTCGGCGGTCCGGAGGTCGGACGCGGCTGCGGCGGGCGTGGCATCATTCACGGGTTTGAGCTTCTCGAAAAACTTGGATTTCATGAGTGGGGCTTTGACTATGTCCTTCTCGACTTTCTCGGCGACGTGGTCTGCGGCGGCTTCGGTCTGCCGATCGCACGTGACATGTGCCAGAAGGTCATCGTTGTTGGCTCCAACGATCTGCAATCGTTGTATGTTGCGAATAACGTGTGTTCCGCGGTCGAGTACTTCCGCAAACTTGGCGGCAATGTCGGTGTCGCGGGCATGGTCATCAACAAGGATGAGGGAAGCGGCGAAGCAAATGCTTTCGCAGCTGCAGCGGGTATTCCGATCCTGGCGTCGATCCCGGCCGATGAAGACATCAGGCGAAAGAGCTCATCCTATCAGATCATCGGCCGGCCAGGTGACCGCTGGGGGCCATTGTTCGAAGAGCTTGCATTGAATGTGGACCGTTCGGTCCCCGTGCGTCCCAACCCGATGACGCAAGACGGTCTTCTTGCTCTCTTTGATAGCAAAGATGTCGGACGTGACGTGGTGCTCGAGCCTGCGACCTTTGAGGATATGTGCGGCACGAGACTGTTGGAAAAGCAGTCCCTCGAAGTCGTGTATGACGCTGTTTAACTGAACTGGACGTATGTGCTCATGACTTATGACGATCCAGACATTGAAATAGCAGATCCGGGCCAGACAATGGCTCTCGAACGGCCTGCGTCCGAGGACGTATCCGGTTTATCCTGCCACGCCGGAAAAGCCGAATTGCAAAAGGCAGCGGCGGCTTCCGGTAAAAGCGAAACGCTTGAGCGCTACGCGGCCGATTACAAACTTGGTCCGCATGAGCAGCCGCAGAGCATGTGCCCGGCGTTCGGTTCGCTCCGTGTTGGCCTCCGCATGCGCCGCACAGCAACGATTCTTTCAGGCTCCGCATGTTGCGTTTATGGACTGACGTTTACGTCACACTTTTATGGTGCGCGCCGCAGCGTCGGCTATGTGCCATTTAATTCGGAAACGCTTGTCACCGGCAAGTTGTTTGAAGATATCCGGGAAGCGGTCTTCAAACTTGCTGATCCCGCTCTTTACGATACCATCGTCATCACGAACCTGTGCGTTCCGACGGCATCGGGCGTTCCGCTGCAGCTTCTACCTAAAGAAATCAATGGTGTTCGC
>Ga0116231_10004269_pt1 | contig 29015 bp, 32 predicted proteins | sample S1TSphgellanicum_2_FD_89695 | JGI IMG/M metagenome (GOLD analysis project Ga0116231, IMG submission 89695) | Host-associated microbial communities from peat moss isolated from Minnesota, USA - S1T2_Fd - Sphagnum magellanicum MG | ecosystem: Host-associated > Plants > Peat moss > Unclassified...
CGTCATCTCGTACCAGAAGGTAAACAGACCGACGATGAATTTTCTAGCCGTATCGAGCGGACGAGAGACGATCATTTGCTTCGCGACCCGGGCGTTATTCGCTTCGTCTACAACCTCATCGGCCTCCCAGACGGTACCGGCCTCGCGTGCGATTTTCTTGAACCACGCGTTGCTTTCGTTTTCGGCGTCGGTGTACGGCGGCTTTTGCAGGGTCGCAAACTCCCAACGCGTAAAGATATAACCACGCAGGAAAGAATCGCTGGCTCCCGGGGTGAGGAGCACGAAACGGCCGCCGGTCACCTGGTAATTCCGGTACGACCAAGGCGCCACCAGAAGCGCCATGGTCACGAACATAGCCGCCACGGCGACGATGCCCTGAGTGGACCGCCGTCTCAGCTCGGTCAAACCCATAATGAAGCCAAAAACCACCAGAAACGGCAGTGCAACCCCTTTCGTGAGTACCGTCGCCATGCCAACGCCGCCGAGCAGGACACCGTTTACCAGGGTTGGGCGGCCGTGAAAGCGGACTGCCAACCACACTGTCAGAGTGAAAGCGAACGTCAGCAACGCTTCCATTTGCAAGTCGGGCAAGTAGCGGAGCAGCATCGGGTGCAGAGCGCAGAAAAGTCCGGCGAGGAGTCCGGTACGCGCATTGAAGACTCGGCGCCCGAGCGAAGACGCCAGCAGGCACGTGCCCACATGCAGGAGACATTGGACCAGCACGACGGTAAGGTCTCCGCCACCGAGCCGATAGATGACCGCAAGCAGCTCCGGGTAGAGCGACGCCGCCCTGCGGGTCAAGGTGGTAAACCCATGCTCAACGAAACCGTGTGCTATTTGCCCGTAGTGGTAGGGATCTCCGCCGTTCGCCACCAAGTCTTGCTGGTGAAAGACGCCGAACACCATCAGCAGGGACGCGGCCGTGGCGACCGAACCAATGAGCGCGCGGTATAACGCGTCCGAGTTCGGGCGGGTTTGAGGGATGGCGTTCATCGTCATGCCTGAATACTAGCAATAGTTGGTCAGCGCTCCCAAGGTGCCAGCCAAGGCGACATAAGCTTCGTCATACGGCACGTCGGTGTGGCGGCCATTCCCGGTGGTCTCCCCGGGGGATTCGGCATCAGGGTGGAAGAGTTTCGCCCGTCCACGGCTGGAGGGAGTCGGGTGCCCGCCGCGGAACTCCGTCACAATCGGAACCCAAGAACGCCGTTCCGCTGGCCGTAATTCGCGTTGAGCTCTTGTTGGCGGCCCAAAAACCTGAAATATTCCTCGACTTGGGAGTGACCGTGCATCCGACGGTATTTCGACCTCAGATCGGAGGAACCGGATGCATGAAGCGACCGATGCACTCATCTTCGGATCGGATGCTGCGGCCCATGGATCTCGGCACGGTCGACGCCGGCGTCCGGGCGCAAATCGACGTTGAACTATGCGCATGACCTCGTCAGAACTTCCGCCGGTAGCCGTGTTCGACAATTACTGGGGCACCACCCTGGCATTCGCGCGCTCCTTGGGCGCCAAAGGCGTGCCCTTGCACTTCTACGGCAGTGGCGCCGGTCGTTGGTCGCGATATCGCACTCGCCATTTCCGGTGCCCTCCGATCGAGAACTCGCGCGTATTCGAACCCTGGCTGTTGGAGAACATCCGCAGTGGCGCGATCGCGAGAATCGCGCCCACCACGGACCTGATCGCCTACTATGCTGCGAAATTCCGCGACGAATTCCCGGCGGAGACGCGATGCATGATCGCGTCCTTGCAGGAGATCGAAACCTGTCTCATCAAGACGCGGTTTGCAAGCGTCTGCGGCGTTTCAGGGCACTCGTCGCTGGCGACGATCGCGCCGGACGACCCCGATATCGTCATCGACGCGGTAGCGCAGCTCGGGTACCCCGTCATGCTCAAGCCAAAATCGCATCTCGTAGTCGGTTTCGCCGAGCGGGGACGGGTGATCGAGAATGTCGCGCAGCTGCGCAAACGCTACCGTCCATTCGACGTGGCGCCGGGCCAGGAAGACCTTGCCGAGCGGTACCCGGAGCTGCGGTGGCCGCTGATCCAGCGCTACGTTCCGTCCGCGCAGCATCGCGTCTACAGCGTCAGCGGGATCAAGGGCGCCGACGGGGCGATTGCGGCGACCGTATCCTACAAGCGTGAGCAGTGGCCACCCAACGTCGGTACCAGCATCGTGCAGGTCGGCTGCGACGACCCGCGGATCCTCGCGGCGGGACTCGACGTGGTCGATCGGTTGCTTTCTCGTGGTATTTTTGAAATCGAATTGTTGGCGGACGGCGAGCAACTGTACGCCATCGATTTGAATCCGCGCGCGTTCGGTTTTTTGGCACTCGATATCGCCCGCGGCGTCGATCTTCCCTGGCTCTGGTTCCGCTCCACAATTGAGCGCGTAGCGCCGATGATTCAAGCTTCGACCCGCACCACCTACGAGGCGCGGCATCGGTTGTTGCATTTCATTGCGCGCCTCAGAGGCCGGGCCGCCGTCGGGCCGAGGGAGGTCGAGGGAGAGCGCCGTGATGCGGGCCGACGACGCTCGTCGATCTCCATGCTCGGAGATTGGCGGGACCCGCTGCCGATGCTGATCAGCCATCTGCATCTGCTGCGTCATCCGCGCAGTCTGGTACGCTCGCCGCGCAGTTGAGGTCGCGCACCAACCGGCTCCTCTTGCTTGAATACCCGCCCGCCGGATCTGGCGTTGCGAACCGCTGTCCATCATCAGGCGCGACGACGACGGGCGACCAATCCCAGCAGAGCGCGCCCTCCGGGCAGGCGCACGAGCCAGAAGATGCGCTGCCAAAAGCGCCGTGCCTCGGGCGTGAAGCGCGCGAGCGGCAGCCCATCGTAGAGTCGTTCGTCCGGTTCCTGCAGCTGCACCGCATCGACCGTCAGCATCCGGGCAGTGTCGCCCTCGCCCAGCTGCACGGTGATGGCGTGCGCTGTCGTCCATTCGAGATTCAAGACGTCGAATGATTCCGGCAGATCGTGCTCCTCCGGCAGCCCCCGATCAGCCGTGCGCGCCTTGCGCAGCCAGACGATCTCGTGGGGGTCGCGGGTATTGCGCACGCGCCACCACCCGGGGATCGGTCGATCGATGCGAAATGATCCGGAAAGAGTCCGCCGCATCGGTCCTATGGTAACGTAAAACGATGAGTATGCTTTTGGCCATGCTGATGAGCGCGGCGCTGCCGACGGAGATCGCGAGCACGATCGCCACGGAACACCTGCCGCCGAGCTCGGTGAGCTTTACCGTCGTCGACGTCGACAGCGGGCGCGTCGTCGCGAGCGACAACGCGGGGACGCCGCGCAGTCCCGCCTCGACGATCAAGACGATCACCACGTTCGCCAGTCTGGATTTGCTCGGGCCCGCCTACCTCTGGCACACGAAGGCGCTGGTGCGCGGCACGCTCAACGACGGCGAGCTCGACGGCGACTTGATCCTGCAAGGCGGCGGTGATCCTTACATGACCCTGGAGCGGTGGTGGAACTTCGCGCGACAGATTCGCGCGGCGGGCGTCAGGCACGTGCGCGGCGACCTCGTCATCGACAATTCGGTGTTCGCGCTTCCGCCCGAGGATCTGGGCGCGTTCGATGGCCGGCCGAATCGCGCCTACAACGTGGCCCCCGACGGCTTGATGGTGAACTTCCAATCGATCGAATTTCATGTCGCGCCGAACCCGGCCCGGCAACGCATCGACGTTCGCGCAGATCCGGATCTCGGCAATCTCGTGGTGGAGAACCGCATACGCTTCGTGCCCGGACGCTGCGACGCCGGAGCGAATCGCGTGGATTTTGAAGTGGTACCGGACCGGCCGAACCACGTCGAGTTCAGCGGCGTGCTCGCCGCCACCTGCGAGGCGCGCGACATTACGCGGGTATTGTCGACTCCCGCCGACTACGCCTATGGGAGCTTCGTCTCGCTGTGGCGCGAGCTCGGCGGCCAGATCGACGGCAAGCTGCGGGTGGAGCCCGCGCCACCGGATGCGCGACCGCTGATCGACTTCGACTCCCTGACGCTCGGCGAAATCATCCGGTTGACGAACAAGTACAGCAGCAACCTCATGGCGCGACACCTGCTGCTGGCGGTCGGCAAGGAGCGCTTCGGGCCGCCCGCGACCGTGGAGAAAGGCGTCGCGGCGATCACCGAATGGGCGAAGCAGCGCGGAGTCGATCCGCGCGATCTCGAACTGGACAACGGTTCCGGCTTGTCGCGGACCGCGCAGGTATCGGTCACGACGATGGCGGCGGTGCTGCGGGCCGCGTATCACAGCCCCTACGCGCCCGAGTTCCTCGCCTCGCTGCCGCTCGCGGGAATCGACGGCACACTGCGTTCCCGGATGCGCACGTCTGCCGCGGGCTCCGTGCGCTTGAAAACCGGTCACATCGACGGCGTCAGCGGTGTCGCCGGCTACGTGAGTGCCCCGGACGGGAAGGTCTACGTGCTCGTCTGTCTGATCAACGATCCCAAGACCGACACGGGCGCGGGGGAACCGGTCCACGCCGCCTTGGTGCATTGGATCCAGTCGACGCTCTAGCGTCCGCTCGCGCTCATGCCGTCTCGAGATCCCAGAGGATCGCGACGACGTCCTTGCGCAGCCAGACACCGAAGCCGAGATAACGGAAGTGACGGCGCAACCGGCGTCGATACCAGCTGCCCGGCCGCAGATGCACCGCGCGATCCGTCCGGCTGCGGTCGCAGTTTCGCTCCCAGTCTTCCTGAGTCAGAGCCGAAACGTAGACGACGGCCCGCGTCAGGCGCGCGAGATTGACCAGCGCCTGCGCGGCTTCCCGATCCGGCAGGTATTGGAGCACGTCGTAGCAGATCACGAGGTCGTAGGGTGCGGACGGGGCATAATCGGTGACCGAGCCGTTTTCCCAGCCGTACTTCTTGCACAGGTAGTCGCTGAGCTCGAGGCCCGTGTAGCGCGCCCGCGGCAGGAATTCCGCGAACGGTTTGCGCAGCAGACCGATGCCGCATCCGGCGTCGAGAATGCGGCGCACGGGAATCTGCGCCTGCCTGAGGATCGCCGCGATCAGCCCGGCACGGCTGCGCATCTCGCCCTGGGTCACGACCCGGGTTTCCCGGTCCAGGTAGTACTTGCGGAAATAAGCGGAGTCGAACCGCGCCTTCGGCTCGCTCTTCCGCCTCATTCGACCGTGAGGCTCTTCGCGAGATTGCGCGGTTGATCGACGTCCGTGCCCTTGAGGACCGCGACGTGATAGGCAAGCAGCTGCAGGGGAATCGCATAGAGCAGCGGTGCCTGGAGCGCGCTCGAGACGACGGGCATCTGGATCACCGTCACGCCATCGCCGCTGTGCATGTCGGCCTCGGGGTCGGCGAACACGAACAATTGTCCGCCGCGCGCGCGCACCTCCTGCAGGTTGGACTTGAGTTTCTCCAGCAGTTCGTTGTTCGGGGCGACGGCGACGACGGGCATGTCCTCGTCGACGAGAGCCAAGGGCCCGTGCTTGAGCTCGGCCGCGGCATAGGCTTCCGCATGAATGTAGGAGATTTCCTTGAGCTTCAAAGCGCCTTCCATCGCAATCGCGTGCAAGGGTCCTCTCCCCAGGAACAGCGCATGGTGCTTGTCGGCGAAAGTTTCCGCGAGCAGTCGGATGCTCGCATCCAGTTTCAGCGTCTTTTCGACCAATCCCGGCAGCTGCAGCAACTGGGCCACGAGACTGCGCTCCTGATCGGCGTCGAGATGACGGTTCTTGGCGAGCGCGATGACGAGCATCCCGAGTGCGGTCAATTGCGTCGTGAATGCCTTGGTCGATGCAACGCCGATTTCGGGGCCCGCGCGCGTCAGCAGCACGAGCTGCGAATCGCGGACCATCGAACTTTCGGCCACGTTGCAGATGGTCAAGGTCGACAAATAGCCCGATTCCTTCGCGCTGCGTAATGCGGCGAGCGTATCAGCGGTCTCTCCGGACTGCGAAATCGTCACGAACAACGTCCCCGGGGTCACCACCGGCTGGCGGTAACGGTATTCGCTCGCGAATTCGATCCTGGCGGGAATGCGGCAGATCTGCTCGATGAAGTAACAGGCGGCAAGGCCGGCGTGATAGCTCGTACCGCAGGCCGCGATATGCACGGCCTGCACTTCGGCAAACACCGCCCGCGCGTCCGGACCGAAGGCCGCATCGAGCAGCCGGCCGCCTGCGACCCGTTCCTCGAGCGTTTGCGCGATCGCGCGGGGCTGCTCATGGATCTCCTTGAGCATGAAGTGACGGTATTGGCCCCGCTCCACGGCATCGGCCGGCAGATCGCTTTCACGGACGGGGCGGGTCGCCTCCTGGCCGGAGGCGGCGACGATACGGATCGAGTCGCGGCGTATTTCCGCGACGTCCCCCTCCTCCAGGAACATGAAGCGGCGCGTCACCGGCAGGAGTGCCGCAACGTCCGAGGCGACGAAGTTCTCGCCGATCCCGAGCCCGATCACGACCGGGCAACCGACCCGCGCCAGCACGATCGCGCCGGGATCACGTTCGCAAATCACTGCGAGTGCATAGGCGCCGCGTAGCTCCTGCACCGTCTTGCGCACGGCGCCGAACAGGTCACGCGAGGTGCTCAGGTGATGATGGATGCGGTGCGCGATGCCCTCCGTGTCGGTCTCCGAACTGAAGCGGTAGCCGAGGTCCTTGAGTTCGGCACGCAGTTGCTCGTGATTCTCGATGATGCCGTTGTGGACGACGGCGATACCGTCGCGAGAGACGTGCGGGTGAGCGTTACGCGTCGAGGGGACTCCATGAGTCGCCCAGCGCGTGTGCGCGATGCCCACGAGGCCGGCGACCGGCGCGGCGCTCACGGCGTCCTGGAGGATTTTGACCTTGCCGACGGTGCGCAGGCGGTCGACCTGTCCGTCGGCGTTCAGCACCGCGAGACCCGCGGAATCGTAGCCACGGTATTCGAGCCGGCGCAGTCCTTCGAGGAGGATGGGGACGACATTGCGTTCCGCGACGACTCCGACGATGCCACACATGAGAGATGCTCCCGCCCGCCAGCGATGAAAAGAGGGCGCATAGTTTGCCCGAGCGCGGAGGCCAGCCATAGCCCGTCCCCGCCCCTACCCTGCAGTATTGAATACTAGTTGATTACTACTATTAGCAAGTATACAGTATTAGTGAATGGACGATACCACTGCGCAGAAGTTTCGGAAAGATCTCAACGGGGGCTTGGTGGCCCTGGTCCTGCTGTCGGTCCTCGATCAATCGGGCGAAGACCTGTACGGCTATGAGATTGCAAAACGCCTGGCGTCGGCCAACGAGGGGACGTCGATCTTCAAGGAAGGCACGATTTATCCGGTCCTGCGCGCCCTGTCGGCCGGCGAGCTCTTGACCAGCCGGATCGTTCCTTCGTACGCCGGTCCGCCTCGCCGCTATTACCGCATCACGGCCCAAGGTCGGCTCGTGCTCGCGCAATGGCGCAGCATCTGGCGCGAAGCCCGTGACTTCGTCGACCGCTTCACCCCGCCCGAGGAGCCAAACCCATGACCGCCAGCGCGCCGCGCTCGATCGCCGACTATTTGCGTCAGCTTCGCGCCGAGTTGGTCGGCGAGGATCCTGCCCTGATTCAGGACGCGCTCTACGACGCGGAGGAATATCTACGGGCCGAAGTGGCCGCGCATCCGGACATGACCGAGTCGGAGGTGCTCGAGATGATCGCCTCCACCTATGGGGCGCCGGAAGAGGTTGCCAATGCCTATCGCGATACCGAAGCCCGCGTGAAGGCGGCCTTGAACACACCGCGCGCGACCGGCAACGCGGCGATCCCCGGCGACGGTTTCTTCAGCGTATTTCTCGACCCCAAGGCCTATACCTCGCTGTTTTTCATGCTGCTGTCCCTGGCAACGGGTATTTTCTATTTCACGTTCGCGGTCGCCGGCCTGTCCATTTCCTTCGGCTGCGCGGTGCTCGTGATCGGCGTGCCGTTCTTTCTCATGTTCATGGGATTGACTCGCGTGCTGTCGCTCGCGGAGGGACGCCTGATCGAGGCCATGACCGGCGAGCGCATGCCACGACGTCCGGCGCATCCCGGTCATGCGCAAGGATTCTGGATGCGCATCGGCCTGATGCTCAAGGACCCGCGCACGTGGACGACGATCGCCTACCTGCTGGCGATGTTGCCGCTCGGAGTCGCCTACTTTGCGATCGCGAGCCTGGGACTGACCGTGAGTCTGTCGCTGATTTTCGCGCCGCTGATCGCGGTCGCCGGCCGCTGGAGCTGGCTTGCGGGCAACGGGTTCACGATCGAGCCGTCCTGGATCGGCTCCTTCTGGGCGCTGCCCATTCTCGTCGCGCTCGGCATCGTGCTCCTCACGCTGTTGATGCACCTGGCCCGCGGCATCGGCCGCCTGCATGCCGTCTTCGCGAAGTCCTTCCTCGTCTCACGGCCGGGGTTCACGACCGCCTAGAAATGCAGGATCGCATCGGCGGCGATCATCGCTTGCGAGTGGCGGCCGCCGTAGGGCGTGGCGGACGGATTGTCGTAGGCCTGGGCATCGCGCGCGTGCTCGTAGCGCAGCTCGGGTCGCAATTCCAGAGCGTCGCCGACCCAGTGCGTGTAACCGAGATCCCATTCGTAATAGCGCGTCTTGAAACCCGTGCGCTGCCCGCGCGCATCGTTCAAGTAATCGGTCCGGAAGGTCACCATGTCCCTCGGCCCGATCTGGTAGTTGACGTAGTTCACCGCCGCCCATTCGTAGGAATAGCAGTACACGAGGTTGGGCTTGCACTGCGCACCGCTGGGCGCTCCGTAGGTAATGTACGGAAACATCGCCGCGATGATTCCCGGGCCGAGATCGGCGCCGTCGGGACCCGTGGCGTTGTTGACGTTCGGCGTGTGCGCCTGCCACATGTACCAGACCTCGGTATCCATGTGCCAGCGGGAGTTGAACTTGTGATACCAGGTCGCGACGGCGTGTTGGATGTTGTTGTAACCGAAGTTGCCGTTGTTGAGTCCGTTCATGCAAGGGTAGAGATTGTCCTTGCCCGAATCGCTGGTCCAAATGATGCAAGCCGCGGGCGTCAATTGACGCTGGCTCTTGACCCAGGGCCCGATGTCGTTCCCGCCCGAGAGTTCGGCCTGGATCGTCCAGTTCTTGTTGAGGCGGGTCGTGCTGACGATGCCGTTCTGGGTATAGGGATCGACGGTATACAACAGGGAGTGGCTGTAGGTCAGATTGTTCGGCGCGAGTTGGGCCTCGATGTCGGGGATCGAGATGTACCGGCCGACGCGCACGTTCATGCCGTCGGCGATGTGCGGCAACCAGAAGTCGAGGTAATACATGACCGGATCGAAGCCGTATTGCCGGGCATCGTCCAGGTATTGATTGCTCAGGATGCCGTTGCTGAACGTGTACTTGTAATCGGTGCCGTAGATGCCGGTGAAGCGGAATCCCCAGTCGAAATGCTCGCGCTGGATCTCGTCGGGCGTGCGCTCGAAATAGATCGCTGCCTGGTCCAATTGCACGGTATTCGGCTCGAATGAATAGGCGGCCGGTGCATTGCCGCCCGTGCCGTTCGCATAGTTGAAGCGGGTGTGTGACGTGCTCACGTTGCCGCCCGGCTCGATCCAGCCGTAGATCGTGAAGCGGCTGTCCTTGAGCTTCTGCCCACCCTCGCCGCAATAGAGCGCGTCCATGAGGGCGTTGTAATACATGTTTTCGACGCCGATCGCGGCTGATCCGCCCACGTTCCAGGTGGAATACGGAAATGGGGGATTCGATTCGGGAACCTCGGCGCCGCCGGCGACGAGGGTGGGAGGCGCATTCGGGTCCCCGCCATCCCAGGCGAGATGGCTTCGGTAACTCTCCCCCAATCGCTGGAAGAAGCCCTCCTGGGCCGAGCCCTTGGCGCAGCCCGCGATCGGGCCGTCAGGATCGGCCGTGGTTTCCGGCGTCGCCGGCGTCGCCGGTGCGATCGATGATGGCGCGCCAGTCGGTGCCTGGTCCGCGACGGCCCAGGAACTGCCCAAGGCCAGGCAAAGCGAAGCGGAGAGGCGAATTCCTCGAAACGGATGGATGTTCACGGACGTAAGGTCTCCTGAGGCACGGGGTCGCCGCGCGGCGGCGCTGACACGGGTTGAGCAAGCTTAGAGAGACGGGCGTCAAAATCCCGATCGGGTTCTTGCGGTCGACCTAAAATTCTTGTCAATGCACGGGAGGCGTGGCAAGCCTGCGCAGCCGCTCGATCAGCCACCGTCCCGCGGGTCCCGGCGGCGTATCGGGGCGGTAGACCGCCGCCATGGGGATTTCGATCGGCTGTGGTGCGTCTTCGATGCGGACCGGCACGAGCGTACCGCGGGAGAGATCCGCGGCGACGGCGCTGCGCGGCATACCGCCCCAGCCGAGGCCGGCACGCAAGAATTCGAGCTTTGCAGCGAGATCCGACAGGCGCCAGGTCTTGTCCGAGAAAACGCCGAACTCGCGCCCCCGGGAATACTCGGAGCGGTCGGTGAGCACGAGTTGCACGTGTTCGTTGAGCACCCCGCGCGGGACCGGGCCCGGGACGGAGGCCAGAGGATGACCGGGAGCAACGACGTGCACGAGCTCGATCGGCGGTAATCCCTCGACGGCGAGATCGTCCGGTACCAGGACTCGCGCGACGACGCCGAACTGGCAGCGGCCCTCGAGCACGGGCGGCAGGACCGCGCCGAGCGTCTCGACGAACATGCGCAGCGGCGTCGTTGGAAACTCCAAGCGGAACGCCGTGATCGCAGCGGTGAACAAATCCATCGGAAACAGCACGTCGGTGACCAGGGCGAGCTCCGGTTCCAGGCCGCCGGCGAGCGCCCTCGCCTGCCCCTTGAACTCCTGCACTTGCTGGATAATGAGCCGCGCGCGCGCCAGCAGGATCCGTCCCTGCTCCGTCAGCACGGGATAGCGGCGACCTCGGTCGAACAGCCGGACGCCCAACTGAGCTTCCAGCTTGCCCAGCGTCTGGCTGACCACGGACTGTGCGCGGCGCAGCCGACGGGCCGCCGCGGAAAAGCTCCCCGTGTCGGCCGCTTCGATGAAGGTTCGCAATTGGTCGAGGGTCAGTGTCTCGAGCATATATCTGTTTTATCGATGATAAGTATCTCAACATATAGTCTTTCTCATTAGGTCGCAACGATTTAGGCTCCCGTCAGTCCAACACCCACTTACCGGAGGAAGCCATGTCGAAAGTGCTCGTGCTGTATTACTCGTCTTACGGACACGTGGAGGCGCTCGCGCGCGCGGTCGCCGAGGGCGCTCGTTCCACGGGCGCGGCCGTCGACATCAAGCGGGTTCCGGAGACCGCGCCGGCGGAAATCGCCAAAGCGATGTACTTCAAGCTCGACCAAGAGGCGCCGATCGCCAAAATCGAAGATCTGGCGGACTACGACGCGATCGTGGTCGGGACGCCGACCCGTTTCGGCCGCGTCTCCTCGCAGATGGCCAGCTTTCTCGACCAGGGCGGCGGCTTGTGGATGCGCGGAGCCCTCAATGGCAAGGTCGGCGGGGCGTTCACGAGCACCTCGTCGCAGCATGGCGGCCAGGAGACCACGCTGTTTTCGGTGATCACGAATCTCTTGCATTTCGGCATGACGATCGTCGGCTTGCCGTATAGTTTTTCCGGCCAGTTGACCCTGGATGAAATCGTCGGCGGCAGCCCTTACGGCGCGACTACGATCGCGGGCGGCAAGGGCGAGCGCCAACCCAGCGAAACCGAACTTGCCGGCGCGCGATTTCAGGGCCAATTGATCGCGGCGACCGCGAACAAATTGTTTGCCTAGCATGTCGCCAGACGGATCTGCAACGGAGCGCTACGGGACGATCATGGATACAATCTCGTCCCGAAATCCGGCTTCGCTGGGTGCCAACCGGCCCCCAGCGGGGCACAAGGCTCGTGAACGGCGCGTGACAGACGATAATCAAATCAAGCGGGTCGTGGTGAGTCGGCTGCCGACCCGCTACGGACTCTTCGACATCTATGGGTATCAGGCGCAGCCCACCGGGTTGGAGCAGGTCGCCCTGGTCTTCGGCCGCCTGCCTCTGCCCTCGCCCACGCTCGTACGCATTCATTCGGAATGCCTCACCGGCGAGGTATTCGGTTCTTTGCGTTGCGACTGCCAGGCGCAACTGGAGTTGGGCCTCGAGACCATCGTTGCGAACGGCTCCGGTGTCGTGGTGTACATGCGGGGACACGAAGGGCGTGGCATCGGCCTCATCAACAAGCTGCGCGCCTACGCCCTGCAGGATCAGGGAGCCAATACGGTCGAGGCCAACCTCGGCCTGGGGTTGCCTGTCGATGCACGCGAATATTCCGCGGCCATCGCGATTCTGCGCGATCTCGGCATCACGGAAGTGCGGCTCATGACCAATAATCCGGAGAAGGTTCAGGCGGTCGAGCGGGGCGGCCTCGTCGTCGCGGAGCGCGTACCCCTGGTCACCTTGTCGACGCCGGAAAACAGGGCCTATATCCATACGAAGCAGGAAGAGCTCGGCCATCTGTTCGAGCCCCGCTCCAGAGCGACGCCCTGAACGATCCCGAGGAGCTGCTGCCCCCGGTCGTCGTGCCCCATGGTGAGCTTGCGCCCGAACTGCTACGCAGTGTCGTCGAGGCGTTCGTGCTGCGTGAGGGCACGGACTACGGTGTCAGGGAAGTCAGCCTCGAGGACAAGGTGGCTGCCGTGATCGCCCAGCTGCGAGCGGGAAGGGTTGAAATCGTCTTCGATCCGAACTTGGAGACCGTGGGCATCGTCGTCAAACGCTGAGCGGGCGGTACGCTGGCGGGCGGCACGCTAGTACCGAAGACCCAGCCGTCGATACGCATCGGCCAGCAGCCACAGCGGTCCGATCAGCAGAAACTGCAGGTCCTGGAAGAATGAAGGCCGCTTGCCCTCGAAGCGGTGGCCGACGAACTGGCCGATCCAGGCGATCACGAACAGCGCCGCGGCGACCCGCCATTGCCTGCTCGCCCCGAGGCTCCACAGGAGTTCGATCGAGACGATCATCGCGCCGAGGAGCAGGGCGGCACCGAGCGCGAGGCGGGGAGACAAGACCGCATAGTAGACGAGCGCCGCGAGCGTCGCGGCCATGCCCCAGTTGATGGCTCGATGGGAACCCACGCCGGTCGGAAGACACCACAACAAGGCGATCGCGCACCAGACGATCACCGGCACGCAGATCCAATGCAGGCGCTTGTTCGCCTCGTTCTGGTGACTCTCCCCGTACGCGAGCAGCCACCGGTCCACTCTGCGCATCGGGGATCGTCTCCAGGGTCGTCAGCGGCTCTTCAGGAGGGCGTCGCGAATCTCGGTGAGCAGGACTTCCTCGCGCGTCGGCGGGGGCGGGGGCGCATCGGCCGCGGGTGCCGGCGGCTTCTTGAGTTTGTTGATGCCCTTGACCGCGACGAAGATCACGAAGGCGATGATCAGGAAATCGAACGTGGTCTGGAGGAATTCACCATACTTGAGCAACACGGGGGCGCCCTTCGGGTCGGTCCCGAGCTTCACCGCGAATTCGCTGAAATTGATGCCCCCGATCAGCAGACCGATCGGCGGCATGATGATGTCCGCAACCAGAGACGTGACGATCTTGCCGAACGCGGCACCCACGACGACGGCGATTGCCAGATCGACGACGTTACCCTTCATGGCAAATTCTTTGAATTCGCTGGCGATGCTCACGGATGCTGCTCCCTTACGATGATGACTTCCCGGCTCCTAGCCTAACTGATCGCGAGACCTGATTCGACACCAACGCTTCAGGGCTCGCCCTTCGGCTTTCGCGGCGGCGGTCCGCGTTCGAGCAGGTCGGCCTTGTCGGCCGGCGACCGCTTGCGCGGCCGTTCCCAGCCCTCGATGGTCGATTGTCGCGCACGCGCGAGCGTGAGCTTGCCGTCCGGCGCGTCGGAGGTGATCGTCGAGCCCGCCCCTATCGTCGCACCGGCGCCGATGCGCACCGGCGCGACCAACATGCTGCCTGAGCCGATGAAGGCGCCGTCGTCGATCACGGTCGGCCACTTGTTCTGTCCGTCGTAGTTGCAGGTGATGCTGCCGGCGCCGACGTTGACCCCGGAACCGATTTCCGTGTCACCCAGGTAGCTCAAGTGGTTGGCCTTGCTGGCGGTGCCCAGGGAGGAGTTCTTGAGTTCGACGAAATTGCCGACGTGGACCGCGTCGGCGAGCACGCTGTCGGGGCGCAGGCGCGCGAAGGGTCCGATCACGCAGCGCTCACCGACCGTCGCATGATCGAGGAGGGAGTTGGCGTGGACCTCGGTATCGGCCCCGATGACGGAATCGCGCAGCACGCAATTCGGGCCGATCTTGACACGTGCACCGAGCGAAACCCGGCCGATGAACACCGTGCCCACGTCGATCGTGACGTCAGGGCCGACGGTGACCGAGCCGCGTATGTCGATCCGGCTTGGGTCCAGCAGCGTGGCGCCCGCAAGCATGAGCTCGCGCGCCCGCCGCGCACGCAAGCGGGACTCGGCCTGCGCAAGCTGGATCTTGTCGTTGACGCCGAGGGTCTCGGATTCGTCATCGAGCAGGAGGGCGGTCACGCGGACGCCACCCCGGACCGCGGCGGCGGCGACGTCCGTGAGGTAATACTCGCGCTGTGCGTTGCGGTTGTCGATCTGGGCAAGCCAGACGCGCGCCTCCCACGCGGGCAGACTGAGGATGCCGGTGTTGACCTCGCGGATGCGACGCTGCTCGGCGGTTGCATCGGCCTGCTCGACGACCTGGGTAACGCCGCCCGCGGCATCGCGGACGATGCGTCCATAACCTTCCGGGTTCGCGGCGAGCGTGGTGAGCAAGGTGACGGCGTCGCCGTCCGCCGCCGCGAGCAGGGCACGCAGGCTTTCCGGCCGCACGAGCGGCACGTCTCCATAGAGCACCAGAATCCGATGCGCGTCGGGTATGCGGGGCATCGCCTGCATCAGCGCATGTCCGGTCCCGAGTTGTTCGGTCTGCGCCACCCAATCGAGGGGATAGCCGGCGAGGGCGGCTTGGACTCGTTCGCCGCCGTGGCCGTGCACGACGTGGATCGCGGCCGGCTCCAACGCGAGTGCGGTGACGACGACGTGCTCGAGTAAAGGACGGCCGGCAAGAGGCTGCAGGACCTTGGGCAGGTCGGAGTTCATGCGCCTGCCCTTGCCGGCTGCAAGGATGACCACGGACAGCTGCATCACGGCACCCCTTGGAGGCGGTTCGGCCTCCGATCGAGATCACTCGCTCAGCGAGTCGGTTCGCTCAGCGAGACAACTTGCGCAGTCGCTCGATCATGCGCAGCTGAGCCACGGCGCGTGCCAGTTCCGCCAGCGCCTCCGCGCGTTCGCGATCATCGGTCGGCCGGTCACGCACGGTCGCTTCCGCATGCGCTTTCGCCTTCTGCGCGGCGGCTTCGTCGAGATCCGCCGAGCGGGCCGCCGTATCCGCGAGCACCGTGACGCCATTGGGCTGAATCTCGAGGGCGCCTCCCCCGACGAAAAACGACTGCTCGGGCTGACCCTCGACCTGCACGCGGACTTCGCCGGCCTTGAGCGTCGTCAGCAAGGGCGCGTGGCGGGGTGCAATGCCGATCTCGCCCTCGGAAGCCGGTACGAAGATCATGTTCGCATCGCCGGCGAACAGCTGCCCTTCGGCACTGACGATGTCTAGATGGATGGTGTTGACCATGAATGTCCCGGTGCGCCGCTCTGCCGCTTACTGCAGGGTCTTGGCTTTTTCGACGGCCTCTTCGATGCCGCCGACCATGTAGAACGCCTGCTCCGGCAGATGATCGTATTCGCCGGCAATGATGCCCTTGAAGCCGCGGATCGTGTCCTTGAGCGGGACGATCTTGCCGTCCTGACCGGTGAACACCTTCGCGACATTGAATGGTTGGGAGAGGAAACGCTGGATCTTGCGGGCCCGGTAGACCGACAACTTGTCCTCCTCGGACAGTTCGTCCATGCCGAGGATCGCGATGATGTCCTGCAGCTCCTTGTAACGCTGCAGGATCGCCTGCACGCCGCGGGCCGTGTTGTAGTGATCCTCGCCGACGACCAGAGGATCGAGCTGCCGGCTCGTCGAGTCGAGGGGATCGACGGCCGGATAGATGCCGAGCGCCGCGATTTGACGCGACAACACGACGGTCGCGTCCAAGTGCGCGAAGGTCGTTGCCGGGGAGGGGTCGGTCAAATCGTCGGCGGGCACGTAGACGGCCTGGACCGAGGTGATCGAGCCGGTCTTGGTCGAGGTGATGCGTTCCTGCAGCACGCCCATTTCTTCGGCGAGCGTGGGCTGGTAACCGACCGCCGAAGGCATGCGGCCCAGCAACGCCGAGACCTCGGTGCCGGCCAGCGTGTAGCGGTAAATGTTGTCGATGAACATCAGGACGTCACGACCCTTGCCGTTCGCCTGTTTTTCGTCGCGGAAATACTCGGCCATCGTGAGGCCCGTCAAGGCGACGCGCAGACGGTTGCCGGGTGGCTCGTTCATCTGGCCGTAGACCATCGCGACCTTGTCGAGCACGCCCGAATCCTTCATCTCGTGGTAGAAGTCATTGCCTTCGCGCGTGCGCTCGCCGACGCCCGCAAACACCGAGAGTCCCGAGTGCTGCTTCGCGATGTTGTTGATGAGCTCGAGCATGTTGACGGTCTTGCCGACGCCGGCGCCGCCGAACAGGCCGACCTTGCCGCCCTTCGCGAACGGGATCAGCAGATCGATGACCTTGATGCCGGTGACGAGCAGCTCCTGGCCGCCGGTCTGTTCGTCGTAGGCGGGGGCCGGGCGATGAATCGGCCAGTGCTCGGTGGCCTGCACGGGACCGGCTTCGTCCTGCGGCGTGCCGAGCACGTCCATGATGCGCCCGAGCACGCCGGTGCCGACCGGCACCGAGATCGGTTTGCCGGTGTCGCGTACCGAGAGGCCGCGGCTCAGGCCCTCCGACGGACCCATCGCGATCGTGCGGACGATGCCGTCGCCGAGCTGCTGCTGAACTTCCAGCGTGAGCTCGACGTCGTCGAGCTTGAGGGCGCTGTAAATCTTGGGGATCTGATCGTGGGGAAACTCCACGTCGACGACCGCTCCGATGATTTGGACGATTTTTCCGCTGGACATGAAGGTACCCTCTGAACTAAACGGCTGCGGCGCCGCCGACGATTTCCGACAACTCGGTCGTGATCGCCGCCTGACGTGCTTTGTTGTAAATGAGTTGCAGTTCGCCGATGAATTTGCCGGCGTTGTCGCTCGCGCTCTTCATGGCGACCATGCGGGCCGCCATCTCGCAGGCGACGTTTTCGACGGCGCCCTGATAAACCTGGGACTCGACGTAGCGCGTCAAGATGCCGTCCAGGATCTCGGCTGCGCTGGGCTCATAGATGTAGTCCCAGCGCGTCTGCAGTCCGTCCGCCGAGCCGGTTTCGACGACGGGCAGCAACTGGGCGACGGCTGCCTTCTGGCTCATCGTGTTGACGAACTGGTTGTGAATCAACAGCAGCCGGTCGATCTTGCCCTCGCGGTAATCGTCCAGCATCACCTTGATCGATCCGATCAGGGCGGCCAACTGCGGCTTGTCGCCGAGATGGGTCGCGGAGGCGCTGATGTCGACGCCGATGCGCCGGAAGAAGGTCAGGGCCTTCGTGCCGATCACGACGAGGCGCACCTGCTCGCCACGCCCCTGCGCCTGGCGGATCGCGGCGAGGGCGGACTTCAGGACATTGACGTTCAGGGAACCGCAAAGTCCGCGGTCGGTGCTGATCACGATCAATCCCGTGGCCTTGACCGGTCGCTCGATCAGGTAAGGATGCTTGTAGTCCGGGTTCGCATGGCGCAGGTGTCCGATGACCTTGCGGATCTTCTCGGCATAGGGGCGGGCGGCACGCATGCGCTCCTGGGCCTTGCGCATCTTGCTGGCGGCGACCATCTGCATCGCCTTGGTGATCTTCTGAGTATTCTTGATACTCGAGATCTTGCTGCGGATTTCTTTCGCGCCTGCCATGTCAGACCGTCGCGAAAAATTCTTCGCAGAGCTTCTTCAGCTGGGCTTCGACGTCCTTCGACAAATCGGGCTTCTCGACGATGCCCTTGAGCAGGGGGCCGTAATTCGTGCGGGCGAAGGACTGCAGAGCCGCCTCGGTTTCGACGACCTTCTTGACGTCCACCTTGTCGAAGAAGCCGCTGTTGGCGGCGTAGAGCGACAGGGCCATTTCGGCGACCGACATCGGTGCGTATTGCTTCTGCTTCATCAATTCCGTGACGCGCTGGCCGCGCTCGAGCTGCCTGCGCGTGGCCTCGTCGAGGTCCGAGGCGAATTGCGAGAAGGCCGCGAGCTCGCGGTACTGGGCCAGCGAGAGTCGAATGCCACCGCCCAGCTTCTTGATGATGTTGGTCTGTGCCGCGCCGCCGACGCGCGAGACGGAGATGCCGGCGTTGATCGCCGGACGTATGCCGGCGTTGAACAGGTCGGACTCGAGGAAGATCTGTCCGTCGGTGATCGAGATCACGTTCGTCGGCACGAAGGCGGTGACGTCGCCGGCCTGCGTTTCGATGATCGGGATGCCCGTCAGCGAGCCGGTCTTGCCTTTGACGCGGCCCTGGGTCGCTTTCTCCACGTATTCCTCGTTGACGCGCGCCGCGCGCTCTAGAAGGCGGGAATGCAGGTAGAACACGTCGCCGGGATAGGCTTCGCGGCCCGGGGGCCGGCGCAGCAGCAGGGAGATCTGACGATAGGCCACCGCCTGCTTGGACAGATCGTCGTAGACGATCAAGGCATCTTCGCCGTTGTCCATGAAGTGCTCGCCCATTGCGCATCCGGCGTAGGGTGCGAGATATTGCAGCGCCGCGGGTTGCGAAGCGGAGGCGGCGACGATGATCGTGTGCGCGAGCGCGCCGTATTCCTCGAGTTTGCGCACCACGTTCGCGATCGAGCTCTGCTTCTGGCCGATCGCGACGTAGATGCACTTCACGCCCGTGCTCTTCTGATTGATGATCGCATCGATCGCCACGGCGGTCTTCCCGGTCTGGCGGTCGCCGATGATGAGCTCGCGTTGGCCGCGGCCGATCGGAATCATCGAATCGATGGCCTTGATGCCGGTCTGCACGGGCTGGGTGACGCTCTTGCGGAAGATCACGCCGGGGGCCACGCGCTCCAGGGGCGCCTTGGCCTTCGCGCCGACGGGTCCCTTGCCGTCGATCGGATTGCCGAGCGCGTCCACGACGCGTCCGAGCAGTTCCGGACCGACGGGCACCTCGAGTATGCGACCCGTCGTCTTGACCGTGTCGCCCTCGCTGATGCCCTTGTAGTCGCCGAGGACGACCGCGCCGACCGAGTCTTGCTCGAGGTTCAGCGCGAGACCGAAGGTGTCGCCGCCGAAGTCGAGCATTTCGCCGTAACGCGCCTTTTCCAGGCCGTGAATGCGGACGATGCCGTCGGTCACGCTGACCACGGTGCCGACATTGCTCGCTTCCGTCGCGGACTTGAACTGGTCGATGCGCGCCTTGATCAGGTCGCTGATTTCCGAAGCCTTGATGGACATAGTGTTCAACTGCCTAAGTCAGAGGTTAGTCGTTGCAATCGGCCCTTGATCGAACCGTCGATCACGAGATCGCCCGCGCGGATGACCGCGCCCCCGAGCAGCGCCGGGTCGAGAGCGGTGGTGATGCGCACGTCGCGCCGCAGGCGGGTCTTGAGCGAATCCGCGAGCTTCGCCTTCTGCGCATCGCTCAGCGGCACGGCGGAGGTCACGACGACGTCGACCTCGTTCTCGTATTCCGCCCGCAGGAGCTCGAAGCGCGCCGCGATCTCGGGCAACAGCGCGAGGCGCTTGTTCTCGGCCAGCAGCCGGATGAAGTTCAACCAGTGCACCCCGTCCGCTCCCGTCTTGAAGCCGTCGAAAAAGCCGACGACCTGGTCTTCCGAGAGCTTGGGATTGCCGAGCAGATCCGCGATGCGCGCATCACCGACCAGCGCCGCCGCCACGCTCAGCGAAGCCGACCAGGCGGGGAGCAGCTTCGCATCGCGGGCGGCCTGGAAAGCCGCCTTCGCGTAGGGTCTCGCGATGGTTGCGGTCTCAGCCACTCGCGATCTCCAGATCGAGCTTGTCGAGCAGATCCGCGTGCGTCTTCGCGTCGATTTCCCGTTCCAGCAGATGCGAGGCGCCTTGAACCGCGAGCGTGGCGACCTGCTTGCGCAGACCCTCGCGGGCGCGGGTCACCTCGAGCGCGATCTCCTCCTGCGCCTGCGAGACGAGGCGTTGACCCTCGGACGTTGCCGTGGCTTTCGCCTCCTCGACGATTTCGGCGGCCCGCTTGCTTGCCTGATCGACGATCTGCTGCGCCTTTTCACGGGCTTCGCGGATCAGACCCTGCGCCTTCACCTTGGCCTCGTCCAGGTCCTTCTGGCCCTTGTCGGCCGCGGCGAGTCCCTCGGCGATCTTCGCGCGCCGCGCATCGATTGCGCCGATGATATAGGGCCACCCGAAGCGCATGACCGCGAGGGCGACGGCGAAAAACGCCAGGCCTTGGATGATGATGGTTACCGTTAGATTCATGCCGGTTCGTTCCTGGAGAGTTCGCGGGAGGCTCTAGGCGCCGGGCTTACTGAACGTAATGAATCAAGGGATTCGCGAACAGCAGCAACAGCGCGATCGCGACGCCGATGATCGGCACGGCGTCGAGCAGGCCGGCGACGATGAACATGCGGGTCTGCAGCTCGTTCATGAGCTCCGGCTGGCGCGCGGCGCTCTCCAGGAATTTGCCGCCGAGCAGGGCGAAGCCGATTGCGGTGCCGAGCGCGCCCAGGCCGATCAGCAGGCCGGTGGCGATGACGGTGCTGCTCAGCAACTGAGCAATCTGAGGTACGTGATCCATTTTTCTCTCCGAGGGTCTTGTGGGTCAGTGTAAAAAGTTGTTGGTGCGGCTAGTGCCGTGCCGCCGCGATGCTCAAGTACACGATCGTCAGCATCATGAAAATGAACGCTTGCAGCACGATGATCAGGATGTGAAAGGCAGTCCAGAGGACATCGGCGGCGAATTGAATGGTCCCGAATCCGAAGGTCGAGACGTGCGCCAGCGTCGCGTCCAGCGTGAGGCAGGCGATCAAGATGAAGATCAGCTCGCCGGCGTACATGTTGCCGAACAACCGCAGCGACAGGGAGATCGGTCGCACGCACTCTTCGATGACCCGCAGGAGGAAATTGGGCGCGGCAGTCAGGACCCGGCCGACCGTGCCATGGGCATGGAAGGGCGCCGTGAAGAACTCGCCGAAGAACAGGCCGAGGCCCTTGTGCTTGATGCCGACGTACTGGATCAGGAAGAAGACGCACAGCGCCATGCCCAGCGTCGTGTTGATGTCGGCGGTCGAAACGATGCGCAGGTGGTCGATGCCGAAGGCCTCGCCCAGCGAAGGCAGGGCGTCGACCGGCAGCATGTCCATGAAATTCATGAGGAACACGAGCATGAAGATCGTGATCGCGAGCGGCGCGATGAGCTTGCTCTGGCCGTGAAACGTCTGTTTGACGATCCCGTCGACGTACTCGACGAGCAGCTCCACGGCGGTTTGAAACCGGCCCGGCACCCCGCTGGTCGCGCGACGCGCGACCGCGACGAAGGTGATCACGAACAGGGCGGCGAGCGCGAAGAAGAAAATGACGCTGTCGAGGTGCACGGACCAAAAGCCCTCGCCCACCGTCAAGTGCGTCAGGTGATGCTGAATGTACTCCGTCATGCCGCCGGAGCCGCCCTCGGACGCTGCCATTGTCATTATCCCCGTTTCATGCCAACCAAGCCGAACCAATAACTGAACTGGGCCGCGACCAGCCCAACCATCAAACCCAGGGGCTGCAAGCCCAAGGGAGCCAAGGCCGCCCAGACGCCCAGGCCGTACCAGGACCACTTCAGGGCCTCGCCCGCGAACATCGCACGGCGCAATGCCGCCGCCGGGGCGATTCCGGGTGCGAACATGCGCAGTCCGAACAGGGCGCTGCCGATCGCCGCGATCAAGCCGCCCGCCAGCGCCGCCTCGGCCGCCGGCGGCCCCTTCCAGAACCAGCAACAGGCCGCGACGACGAGCCCGCCGCCGGTCTGCCAGAGCACGACACGCGCTACCAAGCGCCGGGCACCCGGGGCGCCACTCGTCATTGCGAAGGGGACCAGAGCCAATAGTGCCTACGGCAGCCGGATTCGCGCATGTTCATTGGCAAGCCGTCGCTGGCGAAAAAGCCGGCGCATTATAAGGACCACGGCGTAGACTCACAAGCCAATGAGTATGGACAAATTGTCTGAGGTTTTTATCAGGGGCCACAGTTTGGCGGATCCCGTGGCGCGCGAAATCACTGGATGTGGGTCAGAATTCCTTCGAGTTCGTCGAGACTATTGTAACTGACGATCAGCGTGCCCTTGCCGGAAGAGCCGTGTCGAAACAAGACCTTGGCACCCAATTTGTCCGCGAGTTCGCGCTCCAGGCGGCGGATGTCGGGATCGGAGGATCCGGCCTCGCGCGTCGCGGCCGAGGTCGCGGCCGGGGCCAGGGCGCGACGTACGAGTGCCTCGGTTTCGCGCACCGACAGCGCATTCTTCGCGACCAGTCCCGCAATCTCGATTTGTTGGCCGCGCGAACTCAAGCCCAGCAGCGCCCGCGCGTGCCCCATTTCGATGCTGCGCCGTTCCAGCAGGTCCTTCACTTCTTCGGCGAGGTCCATCAGCCGCAGGAGGTTACTGACCGACGCCCGGGAACGGCCGACGGCCGCCGCAGCGGCCTGATGAGTCAGGCCGAACTCGTCGATGAGCCGGGCCAGGGCGCGAGCCTCCTCGAGCGGATTGAGGTTTTCACGCTGGATGTTCTCGATCAGGGCCATCGCGACGGCGGCCTCGTCGGGCACGTCCCGGATCACGGCCGGAATCTCGCCGAGACCCGCCAGTTGCGCGGCGCGCCAGCGCCTCTCGCCCGCGATGATCTCGTAGCGTTGCGATTCGCCGACGGCCTTGGAGCCGACGGGTCGCACCAGAATGGGTTGCACGATGCCCTGGGCCTTGATCGAGTCGGCGAGCTCGGTCAAAGACTCGGGACGCATGTCGACTCGGGGCTGGTACTTGCCGCGCTGCAATAGATCCAGGGGCAGATTCGCCAAGCGATCCCCGGGCAGTTGCACCTCCGGGGATGGGCTCCCCACCGTTTCCGGACCCGTCCCCACGGCGGCGGACCGGGTGGCGTCCGCCTTGGCCCGCTGCGCGAGATAGGGGCTCAGTTCCGCCAACCCACGCCCCAAAGACGGCTTTTTGCCCGACATCTCGCGGTTCCCCAAGAAGAGTGGCGCGGATTATACGGGCGGTGGGGGTTCGTCGTCGCGGCGAATCATCTCGCCCGCGAGCGCGAGGTAGGCGAGCGCGCCGCGCGAATCCTTGTCGTGCACCAAGGCCGGTTTGCCGAAACTGGGCGCTTCCGCGAGCCGCACGTTGCGTGGGATGACGGTGCGGAACACCTTGTCTCCGAAGTGTTCGATGAGCTGGGCGGAAACTTCGTTGGCGAGATTGTTGCGGGGGTCGAACATCGTGCGCAGCAGTCCTTCGATCTCCAGTTCCGTGTTGATGCTGCCGCGGATCTGCTCGAAGGTCTGCATCAGCGCGCTCAGGCCCTCGAGCGCGTAGTACTCGCATTGCATCGGCACCATGATCGAATCGGCGGCGACCAGGGCGTTCAAGGTCAACATGTTCAAGGACGGCGGACAGTCGATCAGGATGACGTCGAAGTCCTCGCGGATGGGTTTCAAGGCGTTGCGCAGTTTGAATTCGCGCCCCACGGTCGTCGTCAGCAGTCGGACCTCCGCCGCGGTCAGGTCCTGGTTGGACGGCAGGAGCATGAAACCTCCGAACTCCACGGGCACCAAGGCCTCGATCGCCGTGCAGTCGCCGAGCAGGACGTCGCAGCTCGTGCGCGACAGCACGTTCTTGTCGACGCCGCAGCCCATGGTCGCGTTGCCCTGAGGGTCCAAGTCGACGAGCAGCACCCGGCGTTTGGTGGCGGTCAAGGACGCCGCCAGATTCACCGCGGTCGTGGTCTTGCCGACGCCGCCCTTTTGGTTCGCGATCGCGATGACCCGCTTCATGGTATGAGTACGCGATTCCTGGTGTGGTAGGGCAGCTTCACGGCGTTCTCGATGGGTGCCCTGATCGGCAGAGTTCCACAAGATGGCGCTCGTCGTCCAGTCCCGGAACACGCAGACGGTGGACCGCGAGCACCCGGAAGGTCTTGGGCAGCGCGGAGATCTCTTCATCCGGGCGCTTGCCTTTCATCGCGAGCAAGCGCCCCTCCGGCGCGAGCAGGTGCCCGGCATAGGCCACGAAATCGGCGAGCGACGACAAGGCTCTCGCGACGACGGTGTCGAAGCGCAAATCCGGCCGGTAGGTCTCGGCGCGCGTGTTGACGACCTCCACGTTGCCCGCGCCGATCGCCGCCGCGGTGCTGGTCACGAATCGGGCCTTCTTGCCCGTCGCTTCGATCAAGGCGAAGTGCCGGTCGGGATTCGCGATCGCGAGCGGCAGCCCGGGAAAGCCGGCGCCGGTGCCGACGTCGGCGACGCGATGGCCGCGCAGAAAGGCGTGCAAGCTCAGGCTGTCGAGCAGATGTTTTCGCAACATGCCGGGTCGATCCCGAATCGCCGTCAGATTGAACTGGGCGTTGCCCCGCTCCAGTTCGTCCAGCACGCGCAACAGGGCGTCACCCATGGGCACGGTGAGCTCGACCCGCAACTCGCGTGCGCCGGCCTCGAGCTGCTCGCGTTCGACCTGCGCGTTCAACTGTTCTTGACCAGGGTGGCGAGCATTTCGTTGACCGGTAGCACGGCGAGTGTCGCGGGGTCGGCGAAACGGGCGAGGATCCGGTCCGCCTGCTTCGCCGGAAAATGTCCGGTGACCGCCGCGGCGAACGCGTCCGGCCCCCGGGTCGCGAACGTCGGGTGGTCCATGCAGTGACTGCCGTAGGCGCGATCGAACCGGAAGGCGTGACCCTCGAACAGCGCGTCATAGAATCCCCAGCGCGGCGCGGACAGCGTCCCCGCGTATCCGGGTTCGCCGGCCAGCGCCAAGAGCGAAAGGCGCACCCCGCGGCCGCCCGCATCGGCGGCCGCCCAAACTCGGCGCCCGTCCCTGCCGTCCGGCTGCGCGGTTCGACGCAGGCTGCCGCCGTCGAGCCAGGCGTGCGATACCGCGGCGAGCACCTGGGCGCGGTTACCGGCCTGCATCTGGGTGGCGACCGCGGCGACGGCGACACGCACCAGGATCACGGGATCGAGAGCCCCACGGCCGAACCCGTTGCTCTCGGCGATCACGCGCTGGATTTCGTGCGCCTTGATCATCGCGGTCAGGACGTCGCGCACCCGCAGCGGCGCGGCGCCGTCGTTGTGCGCCTGACGCGAACGATAATCGGCGACGGCCAGAATGGCGCCGAGAGTGTCGGCCGGATGGCCACCTCCGGCGGCCGCGAGGTCGCCGTCCGGGTGAGCGACGCGAGGATGCTCCCGCGAACGCGATCCCAGGAGCGCACCGATGTTGAAAGCGGCCATCACGGGATCGAGTTCGAGACTGGTCCCGGGAACGCGGGCACCGTGCGCGAGGGTGGCTCCCGGAACCACGGGTCCCAGATACCGGCCGCAGTCCGGGTCCTGCAGGGCGAGGAAGCACCCGGCGAGCGCGTCCACGAGACACTCCCCGGCCATTGCGTAAGCACGCGGCGAACGAATCTCGTAGTCGAGGACGTAGTCGGCAATATCCTGCAAGACGCTGTCGGCATCGGGCCGATGCGCCGTTGGAAGCGTGTCTTGCATGAACCGACTAGGGGCGTCGTTCCAGCGGCGCGAACACCTGAGCGTCCGGTCCCACGTAATGCGCGGTCGGACGGATGATCTTTCCGTCGGCGCGCTGTTCGATCACGTGCGCGCTCCAGCCGGTCGTGCGCGCGATCACGAACAGCGGCGTGAACATCGCGGTTGGCACCTGCATCGCGGCGTACGACACGGCCGAGAACCAGTCCAGATTGGGAAACATCTTCTTCGCGTCCCACATGACGCTCTCGATGCGTTCGGCGATGTCGAAGCGGGATTGTTCGCCGGCCTCGGCGCTGAGCCGCCGCGCGACCCGCTTGATCACCTGGTTGCGCGGGTCGGCGATCGTGTACACGGGATGACCGAAGCCGATGATCACCTCCTTCGCCGCGACACGGCGGCGGATGTCGGCGTCGGCCTGATCCGGTTCGCAATAGCGCCGCTGAATCTCGAGGGCGACCTCGTTGGCGCCGCCGTGCTTGGGTCCTCGCCAGGCGCCGATCGCGCCCGTGCTGCAGGTGCGGAGGTCAGAGCCCGTGCCGGCGGTGACGCGGGCCGTGAACGTCGATGCGTTGAATTCGTGCTCGGCGTAGAGGATCAAGGAGGTGTGCATCGCGCGCACCCAGGACGGCGAAGGCGGCCGCTGATGCAGCAGGTGCAGGAAATGGCCGCCGACCGAATCGTCGTCCGTCTCGACGCGGATGCGTTTGCCGTGGCGGCTGAAATGGTGCCAGTAGGCGAGCATCGAGCCCTGCACCGCGACCAGCTGATCGGCGATCTCGCGCGCGCCCGCCGCCGCATGCGCGTCGGGTTCCGGCGCGACGCAGCCGAGTGCCGAAACGCCGGTGCGCAGCACGTCCATCGGATGCGTGTCGGGCCCGATCTGCTCCAATAGGTTGCGGACCGTGGCCGGAATCACACGCAAGCCGCGGAGCTTCGCCTTGTACGCCCCGAGTTCCTGCTCGTTCGGCAGGCGCTCGTGGATCAACAGGTGCGCGATTTCCTCGAATTCACAGGTTTCCGCGATCTCGAGAATGTCGTAGCCGCGGTAGCTCAAGTCGTTGCCGGAGCGACCCACGGTGCACAGCGCGGTATTGCCGGCGACGACGCCCGAGAGCGCGACGGATTTTTTCGGCTTGAATGCGTGGGGCTCGGTCATGGCGCGCAGCCTCGTTCCTCGATCCGCACGACCGTTCGCCCGATCACCCTCGCTTCGAGGTATCGCGCGAACACGTCCGGCAGCTCGTCGAAAGCGATTTCGTGGGCGATGAGTTTATCAAAATGCCGTGGTTTCAGATCCGCCGCGATCCGCTGCCAGATCAGCAGACGCAGCGCTCGCGGCACGCCGGAAGAATTGACACCGAGAAGATTGATGCCGCGCAAGATGAACGGCATGACCGTCGTGTTCAGCTCCGCACCGCCCGCGAGACCGACGCTGACGATCGAACCGGTCGGCTCCATCGTGCGCGTCAGCCAGGCGAGCATTGCGCCACCGACGTTGTCGATCGCGCCGGCCCAGCTCGCCTTCTCCATCGGCTTGCTGCCGAAGTCGATTTCCTGACGGCGCAGGATCCGGGCAGCGCCCAGGGACCGCAGATGGTCGTCGGCGTCGGCCTTACCGCTGACCGCAACGACCTCGTAGCCTCGCCCGTGCAACATGTCCACGGCCATGCTGCCGACCCCGCCGCTCGCGCCGGTGACGACGACCGGACCCGTGCCGGGGAGCAGCCCGTTCAGCTCCATCTTGTGGATCGCGAGCGCTGCGGTGAACCCAGCGGTTCCCACCGCCATCGCGAGGCGGGCATCGAGCCCGGGCGGCATTGGAATGACCCAGTCACCGGGGACACGCGCATATTCGGCATACCCGCCGTCATGCACCTCGGATAGTCCGCAGCCGGTCACGAGCACGGCGGCACCGGGCGCATACCTGGCGTCGGTCGACGTCGCGACCACGCCGGCGAGATCGATCCCGCCGACGAGTGGCGAGCGGCGCAGGATCTTGCCGGCGCCGGTGGCCGCCAGGGCGTCCTTGTAATTGACGCTCGAATAAGCGACGCGCACCACGACCTCGCCCGGCGACAGGTCGTTCAAGGCCAGATATTCGAAGCCGGCGCGCACCGCGTTGCCATCGACGTGGATGCGATACACCTTGAACCTGTCCATCATTCGGCCCCTCCGGGCGTGTAGACCACGATCGACACGGTCGTGCCGGTATCCGACTCGAGCGCATCGCGATGCAACCGAAACGCCGCGTCGCCCCGTCGGCCACCGCAGTCACCCTCGCTGCGCGTGGTGGCGACACTCGCCGGCAGCCAGGCGTCGCAAGCCCGCCGCTCCAGGGTGCGCGCGTCCTTCGCCGGCAGACGCATCACCGCTTCGACCCGCGCGAGCCGGTCATGCGAGAAGCACAGCACGTAGTCCTCGACCTCGCGATCGAGGACGCGCGGCGCTGGCCCATTCGAGCGGTAACAATCGGCCGCCGCGCCCGCGCCCGGATCCGGCGAGGCACCGCCGCCGGGGGCGCTCTGGAAGTACAGGATTTCGTGCAGACCGGAGTATAGCGCGGCGAGTTCCGTGCCCAGCGGAGCCACGGGAATCCCGCCCCAATCGGCAACGGCCGCGTCCGGCACGGCACGCGCCGCAGGGCTCGTTCCAGGCCCCGTTGCCGGGGACCGCGGCGGCCCGCTCGAGCACGCGCCGGCCGCCGCCAGGCAAATGATCGCGGCGAGCGCCTCGCGCCTTCGGCCGCTCGCCCGCCGGTGACCCGTCATGCGCGCGCCAACCAAGAAGCCAAGCCGGCGGCGTTCAGCCGCAGGTCGGCGTCGAGGACGGCGTGCCGGCGCACCGCGTCGCCGCCGAAACCGTGCGCATCGAGGCGCCGCGACAGATGGGACCACAGACCGTGTTCGATCGCGGCTTCGCGATCCTCGCGGTCGGTCCTCGCCGCGGCGGCGCGCGCGATGGCCACGAACGCGTCGACATCCGCGTGCAGTTGTGCGCCCAAGCTCGGTGTCGCGGGGACGGGCCCGTAATGCGTCAGATAAATCGTTCTCGGCGCGGTCGCGATCACGCGGTCGATCGATGCGTGCAATTGCGCCGGATCGAACTGCGTCGGAGTCGTCGTCGGAAAAATGAAAGCGCCGGCAGCGGTGTCGAGTTCACGGTAGCTGATGCCGAAGGTGTCACCGGTGAACGCCGCGCCCGCGGCGCGATCGAGCAGACAACCGTGATGCAGCGCA